>Ga0233433_10000112_pt1 | contig 95696 bp, 88 predicted proteins | sample SI_122_August201_5_FD_179868 | JGI IMG/M metagenome (GOLD analysis project Ga0233433, IMG submission 179868) | Seawater microbial communities from Saanich Inlet, British Columbia, Canada - SI_122_August2016_100_MG | ecosystem: Environmental > Aquatic > Marine > Inlet | place: Canada: British...
AATGTTCAGCATTATTTCCATTTGACCGGGGTAACGTTAACGATACTGCCATCAACACTGACCATCACATCGCCGTCCTGGATATTAACCTGCAGCTTCATCAAGCGACTGGCCTGTTTTCCCAGTTCGCCGGTGTTCTGCTTTGAAAAGTAAATAACCCGAAGGTTATCAAATCGTGTGGTGCTGTCTTTGATTTTGTCCCACCACATCTCAGCTGTCCTGTCGCCGTAACAATAGACAATCACCTCGTTGGCCTTGCCACAGGATTGACGAACAACCTTCTCACTCGGCAGTCCCAAAGCCACCCACAACTCATGCTCGCCACTCAGGCTTTTCTGCCAAATGTCAGGCTCGTCATCCGTTGAAATGCCCCTGGTAAATTCCAATTGCTCATGGGCATTCAGCGCAAATGCGAGAATACGCACCATTAACCGTTCATCTGTCTCCGAAGGATGCTTGGCAACGGTCAGGTTATGGGTCTCGTAATAGTGACGATCCATATCGGAAACGGAAAGTTCAACTTTATAAATGGTGGCTTTCTGCGCCATGATTTGTCCCTGAATAGTGAAGATAGGGATGTTTAATATGTCTGGCGACTTTGTGAAAGCAGGAGGCAACTGGCAGTTATGCCAAAACAGGCCTTAAATCGCGCCCCGTGATTGCTATGTGATTGCTATACAGAATTTGGCGTTAATTGTTCAGTGTTGTAATTTTCAAGGGTAAACTTAAAAAATGCTGAAACCCCAAGGCTTTAGGCCTTGAGGTTTCATGGTGGGAACGACTGGGATTGAACCAGTGACCCCTGCAATGTCAATGCAGTGCTCTCCCGCTGAGCTACGCTCCCTATATAATCCGCGTTTTACTGCCTTCAGGGGCTGTTGGCAAGCGGGTCATGTGGAAATTCTCCAGATCATGATCCTTCATGTCATTATGGGGGAATATTGCTTCATGACCGTGGCTATGCCATTGTTTCATTTGGGTTTCGCCAGAGATAAATCGTAACAATTGATCAACGTTCTGTGGTTAAATATATGCCATGAAAACAACACCCGATAATATGACAACCGGTTTGTTGACGGCTGAGACGGCCTTTCGTGTGGCCTTGCCCACGGTGCAGTCCGTGCCTGTGGTGTTTGCCAGCCCGCACAGTGGCCGCAACTATCCACCGGACCTGCTGAACCTGACCCGCCTGGATTCCCATACCCTGCGGCGGTCTGAAGATGCCTTTGTGGATGAGTTGTTTGCGGGTGTCCCGGACCTGGGCGCCTCTCTCATCAGTGCGCAGTTTCCCCGTGCCTATGTGGATGCCAACCGTGAGGCGTTGGAACTGGACCCCGACATGTATCATGACGCGCTGCCCCATGGCGCGAACACCCGTTCACCCCGTGTTTCTGCCGGTATTGGTACGATTGCCCGGGTGGTGAGCAATGGTCAGAAAATTTACGATCGGAAACTTTCTTTTGAGGAGGTTCATCACCGTATTGAAACCTGTTACCAGCCTTATCATACAGCCCTGAAGAAACTGGTCGATGAAACCATCATACAGTTTGGCCAATGTCTGGTCGTGGATTGTCATTCCATGCCGTCAGGCGCGGCCGATCAGGCTGCTCGGGGGTCACTTGGCACCCTGTTACAGACGCCAATCGAATATGGCAACACCGATATTATTCTGGGCGATTGCTGGGGCAGCACGTGTGATCCGGATGTAACGTTGGCCGCGGAACGGGCGGCTTTGTCCGCGGGTTATTCAGTTCGCCGAAATACACCCTATGCCGGTGGATTTACCACCCGCACCTATGGCCAGCCCAGCACTGGTCGCCATGCCTTGCAAATCGAGATCAACCGCAGCCTCTATATGGACGAGCGTTCCATGACGCGCTTGCCGGTGTTTGATGAAGTGCGCCACCGCATGATGCAACTGGCCACGGCTCTCAGCGCCTTTGGGGCTGAACGAATGGCCGCAGAGTAAATCAGAGTAAATCAGAGTAAATCAGGGTCAGGCAGGTCCGCTACGCCTGTTGTTTCTCCAGGACTGCAAAAATACCCTTGTGGTCCGCTGTGCCGCTCAATCGCATAAGCCCCGGCCCCTCGACCAGCAACGTGTGGTGGGCTTCAAGGGCGAGCGTATCTTCATCGGTCCAGTTGCCGGATGCGGTAAAGAATACGCCCAGCTGGTTGTCCACTAACGTCTCGTCCAACTCGCTCACCACACGGCAATCAACAAACCGCCACGCGTCTCGCCGGGCCATGATGTTGATCACCCGCACGGGTCCGCCGAGGGGGCGACCAGTTGGTGCCAGGCCGGTATCAAAGCCTTGTGGCTCGAACGGGTTCAGGTGCAGCACGTGATCGCCGAAATCCAGATCGAGGCCTGCACCTTCGATCAGGGTGATCCGTCGGTCTGCGCCGGGGAATGGTGAAAAAGGGCCATCTTCGGTGATGGGGGCCAAGCTGATCCGTATGTCGAAATCACCCTGATCAGCACCGGTGGATGAACGGTAGATTTCCGTGGTAAGCCCCTTGCCATTCTTCCAGGGCCGGGTTTCGTATGCATCTTGAGTCAGGTGTGTTAGTTTCATTTGGAAGTTATTTACCTGATTTGGTCACAGTTTGTTAACCATGTCATAAGGAATGCGTGTTACGGTTTTAGCATGATTGGTAGAATTACGCTTGGTGCATTTTTTGGCGCGACTTTATTGTTCAGCGCTGCGAGCAGCGCTGATGTAAACACGGCGCGCGAGTTCGAGCTGTCGTGGGATTTATGCGCTGCGTCAACCCAAGCGGTGGAACAGGCGACCCAGATGCCGCGTCACCTGCTGGCCGCGATTTCCATTGCAGAATCAGGGCGCCGTGATGACCTGAACAAGATCAACGTGGCCTGGCCCTGGACGGTCACATCGGGGACTGAAGAGTGGTACGCCGATAGTAAGCAACAGGCGATCGGCATTGTTGAAGAGCTGGTACGCGGCGGTGTTCGAAACATCGACGTGGGCTGTATGCAGATCAATCTTTATTACCACAGCGATGCGTTTAGCTCACTTGAAGAAGCATTTGATCCGCTCACCAATGTGAGCTACGCCGCATCTTACCTGAAGAAACTGCGCAAACAGACATCAAGCTGGACGAAAGCGGCGGGTAATTATCACTCGGCCACACCGAAATATCACCAAAAATATAGCAAGCGGTTAATGGAAATATGGAGCCGGGAACGTCGTGGCCTGAACCGTGTGGCATCCGTGGATACCATGCAGTCTTATTACGGCGGCGCCTCACCGTTAACAGGTAACGGTACAGTACCGATCGATCTTGAGCGCACAGCGGAACTCAATCTGGCTTTTAAAACCCGGAGCCAGGAACCCGACAACTCCATATCCGCATCATCACTGGGCGATAGTTGGAAATCGGCTTATACGTCCGGCGGTAATACCAGCAGTTACGCCCTGCAAGCCCAGATCAACCGGGTTCGCAAGGCCGCCAACGAACAGGATTTGCTGGAAACAATGATGAAGTCAGAAGCCGACAACCAGGCCGTCAAACGGGCATCTGATCTGGATAATTGGCGCAAGAAATACAACAAAGCGCTCAGTTCCGGTGGTACCTCCAGCATATCCTTGTACTGATTACGTGTCTTCCAAAGCCACAAACCCCGGCAATTGGCGTACCCGTGCGATCCAGCTGTTGATGGCCGGGTAGTCACTTAAGCCAATGCCGCCGTCTTCGGCCATGTGGGTGTAGGCGAATAGCGATATGTCGGCGATAGTGGGCTGATTTGCGGCGAACCAGTCGTTATCTTTTAGGTGGTCCTCCATGATGGCCAGCGCCGCATGGCCGGATTGCCGAATAGCAGGCAGGGTCGCCTGGCGCTCGTGATCCGGGGCCAAATGCCGGACAATAAAACGCGCCACGGCCACTGATGGCTCGTGGGTGTACTGCTCGAAAAACATCCACTGCAGGGTCCGAGCATGATCCAGTCGGTCGGTGGGAACAAACGACGTGCCATCGCCGAGATAATGTAGGATGGCGTTCGATTCCGGCAGGTACGTGCCGTCGTCCAACTCCAGCACCGGAATTCTACCATTCAGGTTTTTTTCCAGAAACGGTCCCTTCCGGGTTTCGCCATTGACGCTGTCAACTTCCACGTAGGTGTACTCGATGTCTAACAAAGCCATCATCAGACGGGTTTTATAACCGTTCCCGGAATCGTGATTGTCGTACAGTGTCAGCATATTTCCGCTCCCGGTTAGTTTAACCGCGCTCAATCTTGCCAGAATAGCAGCCTCTGGTCGCATTGTGAGCATGTATACAGGAAACTTGGGGGTTTTCAAAAAATCTTTCAATTGCCATTTGAATTTTTTCGCCCGTTGCGATGGCCGCTTCAATCATCATACCATCTGAATCGAAAGCACGCAGAGATAACAGGCGTTTAAACATGACGTCGGGGATTTCGTTTTCGCCTCGATAGGTGTCTTCTGCACCTTCACGGACAAAGATGGCATGAGTTGCCCGGTAAGGCGTGTCCTGATCCAGGCTCACATGATTTATCAAAAGCAATGTTTCTCCGGGGTAAGCATCACGCATTTCAATGCGGTCAGGAAATCCCGAATTCTCTTCCGCCAAGTATCGTCTGACACCATGGGCTTCTAAGGCTTCATCTGACAGGCCATAAAGATGACGATAAGGTTCAGGGGATAGACCGGTAACGACAAAGCTCATCATGTGCACTCCAAATTGTTCTAGCGAATGATCTGGAATGCTAGTCACCCCGGCGCTACGGCGCTATCCGGTTGTTGTGATCAAATTTTTTAGACAACGCCGTTCTTTTTCAGTTTATCAATGTCTTCTACGCTCAAGCCCAGCAGGTCGCGCAGGATGTCATCGGTGGATGACCCCAGCGACGGCCCCAGATGCTTCACCTGCCCCGGCGTTTCTGACAGTCGCGGCACCACGTTGGGAATGACGATCTCGCCCAATTCCGGGTGCTCAACCTTCAACAGGTTTTCGCGCGCGGCAAACTGTGAATCTTCGAACACGTCGGCGATGGTGTTCAATGGCCCGGCGGGGACCTCGTGTTCAAGGCATGCCGTCATGACCTCATCGCGGGTTCGCGACCCTGTCCATGCGGCAACCAACCGGTCCACGGTTTCGCGCGCGGCCAGCCGTTTGTGCTGATCGCCATATTGTTCGGGTGATGCCAGATCCGGTTTACCCATGGCTTCGACCAGTCGTTCGAACATTTTGTCAGTGGTACACGCCAGCGCGACCCACTTGTCATCGCTTGTGGGAAAATGCCCATGGGGACAGGCATTGCGGGTGCCGCTGCCCTCAGGCCCGCGCACGATACCGTTTTTGGCATACGCAGGGGCCAGTTCATCCAGCACTCGAAACACGGATTCGTATAATCCAATATCAATCATCTGGCCTTGGCCCGTTTTGTCCCGGTGGCGCAGCGCGATCAGCACACCAACCGCACCATACAGCCCGGACATATAATCACCCAGCGACGTGGAGCCCGGTGTGACCGGCGTGCCGCCCACTTCGCCCGCCAGCGCACTCAACCCACCCACCGCATGGGCAATGCGAGCGAAACCGGGGCGATCCTTATAAGGGCCCGTTTGGCCATACCCGGACACCCGCAGCAGCACCAGCCCGGGGTTGATAGCTTTCAACTCGTCCCAGCCCAGTCCCCATTTTTCCAGCGTGCCGGGCCTGAAGTTCTCACACATCACATCACAGGTCGCGACCAGGTCTTTCAGGAGCTGCGCGCCTGCTGGTTGTTTCAGATCAATGGCGATGGATTTCTTGTTGCGGGCTTCTGATAGCCACATCAGCGAACAGTCGTACACATCGGTGGCGGTACCAAACCGGCGGAAAGGGTCACCGCCCTTTGGGCTTTCCACTTTAATGACCTCAGCGCCAAACTCCCCCATGATAGCGGCGGTATAGGGTGCGGCGATAAACGTGGCTACATCCAGAACCCGTATGCCCTCAAGCGGGCGCTCAGTCGTCGAATTGCTCATTGATCTCTCTTAATACGAACGGGATAGGGAATTCCCGGTTAGATTTCGGTTGCCGGGCATTGTAGAACTGTCGACAGCAATACAAAAGGGAACACTCATCATGGCGTACCAAAGTAATATGGAAGTCCTGCGCGACACTTTGACACTCGAAGGTCTGCGCGTTCTGGACGTGGGATCAGGGGCCGGGCCGCTGGTTCGTTATATGACCAAACATGGCGCCAGTGCCGTGGGCCTTGAATGTGGCGCGGCACAGCTGGCAAAGGCGCATGCCACAGACGCCCAAGGCGATGAAGAATACGTGGAAGCCTTTGGTCAGGATATGCCGTTTGACGACGCCAGCTTTGACGCCGTTATTTTCTTTAATTCCCTGCACCATATACCGGCTGAGTTCATGGACGCTGCCTTGGCTGAAGCCGCCCGCGTGGTGCGCCCGAATGGCACGGTCTATATCGCCGAACCTGTCGCCGAAGGCCCGTCATTTGAGATGTATACGCCCGTGGATGATGAAACGGTCGTCCGTGCTCAGGCTGATGAGGCTATTGGACGCGTCCCACCGGGAATGCTTATTCACGACAAGACTATTCTCTACGATACGGTGCACCACTACACCGATTATGAGGAGGTGCGCGAAGAAGGTATGCGTATCAGCCCTGACCGCGCCGCGGCGTTTGAGCAAAATGATGCTCTCATGCGTGCCAATTTCGAAAAATACGGCGTGCTTGATGAAGATGGATACGGGTTTGAGCAACCCATGCGCGTCAACGTTTTACACAAACCCGGCTAGGACAGTTACATGAGCATCAATACCAAAGCCGACACCGTCAACCGACGTGACCTGTATCCGGCGATTGAGCCTTACAACACCGGCATGTTGGATGTATCAGATGTCCACAGCCTCTACTTTGAGGAATGCGGTAACCCGCAAGGTAAGCCGGTGGTGTATCTGCACGGAGGCCCGGGCGGCGGGTGTTCGCCCATGCTGCGGCAGTTTTTCGATTCGGATGCCTATAGGATTGTGTTGTTCGATCAGCGTGGCTGTGGTCGTTCCACCCCTCACGCCAGCCTTGAAGACAATACGACGTGGCATTCGGTGGCGGATATCGAATCCTTGCGTGAACACCTGGGTATCGACACGTGGCAGGTTTTCGGCGGATCATGGGGTAGCACGCTTGCCCTTGCGTACGCCGAAACACACTCGGCACGGTGTAGCGAGTTGGTTCTGCGCGGGTTGTTTACGCTCAGGCGGTCTGAATTGTTGTGGTTCTATCAGGAAGGTGCCAGCCATGTTTTCCCCGATATATGGGAAGGCTATCTGGCCCCCATTCCGATCGAGGAACGCGGCGACATGATGGCGGCGTACTACAAGCGCCTGACCGGCGATGATAAGGAAAAACAGCTGGAATGTGCACGAGCCTGGTCACTGTGGGAAGGATCAACCCTGTCACTATGGCCTGATTTGGACCGGGAAGCCCATTTCGGTGATGACGAGTTCGCCATCGCCTTTGCGCGCATTGAATGCCATTACTTTGTGAATGGCGGGTTTTTCGAGGTCGACGACCAGATCATTCGCGATCTGGATAAAGTACGACACATCCCCACTGTGCTGGTACAGGGTCGGTACGATATGTGCACACCAGCGCGTACGGCGTGGGATATCCACAAAGCCTGGCCCGAAGCCGAGTTCCATCTGGTGCACGATGCCGGGCATGCCTCAAGCGAGCCGGGTATCATTCATGAACTGATCGAGGCCACGGACAAGTTCAGGAATTGACTTGATGCCGAACAGATTGCCCCGCAACCCGTTCTACTATGTGCGCCATGGAGAGACCGACTGGAACCTGCAAGGGCGCATGCAGGGCCAGACCAATATCCCACTGAATGAAACCGGCCGTGAGCAAGCTCGGCAGGCTGCCGGATTACTGGTTGATCTACCGATTGTCGCCATGGTTGCCAGTCCGCTTGATCGTGCCCCGGAGACGGCCACTATTATTCAGGAGTCACTGGGCGTGCCCATGGAAATCATACCGGAAATACAGGAAGTCTACTGCGGTAAAAATGAAGGTGCTGAGAAAGGGAGGTGGTACACAGACTGGCTAGAGGGTGAATTACCGGAGGACGGGGAGGCTCCCGCCGATTTTCTGGAACGCATTCTTCATGGTATGGAAATAGCACTAAGTCGACCGGGACCCGTTGTCGTTGTGTCGCATGGTCAGGTGTTTCGTACGCTGATCAAAGCCATTGATGCCACGTTGGATCAGCACACGCCCAATGGTGTGCCCATGTATCTTGAACCTGCGGAAACAGGTTGGTCGATCAGGTTGTTAACCCCATAACTCAGGCTCAGGCGGGCTGACGTATCCTTTATTGAATTCAAGACCGTTTTCACGATCTTTTTTCATCAACAGCGGCCCGTCCAGGTCCACAAACCGCGCGTAGGGGCTGAGCAGGGTAGCTGGTGCCATGGCAAGCGATGTGCCCACCATGCAACCAATCATGATGCCAAAGCCCAGTTTATGACCGGTTTGCACCAATTCGATGGCTTCTGTGAGTCCGCCGGTTTTATCCAGTTTGATGTTGATCATCTGATAGCGTGATTTGAGATCGGGCAATGTTGCCGCTGTGTGGCACGATTCATCGGCGCATAAATCCACCGGGCATTCGTAGCCAGCCAGCACGTGATCATCCGCCGCGGGCAGGGGTTGTTCAATCATCTCAACACCCAGATCGGCCAGCGGTGTGGCGACCTCACGCAGGGTTTCTAAATCCCATGACTCGTTAGGATCAATGATCAGGCGTGCTGACGGGGCGCCGTCGCGCACCGCCGCCATGCGGGTGATGATCATATCGCGGTTCAGCTTGGCCTTGATCAGCGGGGCGTCTTTCAGATCACGGGCCGCATCGCCCATCTGGTCAGGATCACCAATGGAGAGCGTTTCTGCGGTGATGGTGGGTTCCGGGGCGGGTAGACCAGCCAGTTCCCAAACCCGCTTTCCAGCCTGTTTCGCCGCCAGGTCCCACAAGGCGCAGTCCAACGCATTGCGCGCCGCACCCGATGGCATGGATTTTTGAAGGCTGCCTGCGTCCAAATTGTCTGCGTGTTCGTTAATCTGGGCAACAACACTGTCGATGGATTCGTCATATCGTGGATAGGGCACACATTCGCCCCAGCCCTGATGACCGTCATCATCGGATAGTTCGACCACAACCACATCGGCGGCTGTCTTGGTGCCGCGTGAAATAGTGAAAGGCTTGGCCAATGACCAACGTTCAGGTCGCACATCGCGTAATTGTATCAAACCAGTGCATCCACGATGGCGGCAACGCCTGTGCGTACCGGATCAACGCACGGCATACCGAATTTATCACTGTGTTCCTTCATGCAGGCTTCGGCTTCGGCATCGTTCATTTTTGATGTGTTGAAGGCCAGCGCCATCACGCGGGCTTCGGGCGCAGTCAAGCGTGCGCATTGCTCATTCAGTGCGATACAATCTTCCAGCGAGGGTGGGGAATGATGCTTCACCCCACGCATAATCTCACGCCCCGGTTCGTGACACATGACAAGGGCATTCGCTTGAGCGCCGTGCAGCAAGCCTAAGGACACGCCGGCAAAGGATGGGTGAAACAACGACCCTTGCCCCTCGATCATGTCCCAATGATCATCGCTATTGGCCGGGCAAAGTTCTTCCACCGAACCGGATATAAAATCAGCGACGATGGCATCCACAGAAATACCGTCACCGGCAATGAAAATACCGGTCTGGCCGGTGGCACGGTAATCCACGTTCATGCCACGGGCTTTCATTTCATGCCATATGGCGAGCGTCGTATACATCTTGCCCAACGAACAATCCGTTCCCACGGCCAGTAATCGATTGCCGCGGCGCGGCGCACCCGTGCCGATGGGGAAAGATTTGGTGGGATGGCGCACATCGAACAGATCGCGACCATGTTCCTGTGCCGCGGCCAGAACGGTGGGGATATCGCCCAGCTTGTTATGCAGACCTGATGCCACGTCCATGCCCAGCTCAATAGCGCGCACCAACGTGTTGCTCCACACATCCGAGATAATACCACCCCGGTTGGCAACGCCCACGATCAGGGTTTTGACACCTGCCTCGGCGGCTTCTTCCAGCGTCATATCCGGAATGCCCAGATCAGCGTTACAACCATCCAGCCGCAACTGTCCCAGGCACCATTCCGGTCGCCAGTCCACAACGCCTTGCGCGGTTTTTGCGGCTAACTGGTCAGCCGCATCGCCGACAAACATGAGATAGGGAGTGCGTAGCGACATAACAAAGAATCCTGTGAACGAGAAAAGATGGAAAGAGGGTTATCTCAAATATCCGGGCCGAACGCCAGAAGAGTCAGCTATTTGATGTGGCTTTGGTCGTTACGTGCAGCCATGCGGGAGCAGCGTCGGCGAAGCTGTGGGATTCAGGAATGTGCGAGTCTGGGTTATCCAGGGTGGCCGTGGTCATGCAGATTGTGTCCGCACCATCATCCAGTGCGAAGAGTGTGCCGCCGCACTGCGTGCAGAAGCCTCGTTTCGCCATTTCGGAGGACCGGTACACCGAAGGTTCACCGCCCGGGCCGTCCCATGACAAGGCGTTACGAGGGAAATCTACCCAGGCAACCACGGGGGCACCTGACCATTGCTGGCACATTTTACAACTACAATAGTGGGGACGCGATGGCTCCCCTGTTGCCGTATAGCGAATGCTGCCACACAGACAGCCACCTGTGTATGTAGTCATGGCGTGGGTTCCCTTACGATTTGATCCGTTCGTTCTTGGGATCATACATGGGGCGCAGGGATGCGTCTGCTGCAAATCGTTCGCAGGCCACTTCGATTTCGTAGGTGCCGCTGTTCACGTAATCTGCATTGACGCCGCCGCTTTCGATGGGGTTGTTCACATAGCCTAGACCGACGCTGCCGCCCAGTGTATGGCCGTACATGCCGCCGGTGATATAACCGCAAATCTCGCCATCGCGCACGATGGGCTCGTTGTGGTAGATCATGACCTCCGGGTCTTTCATCAGGAACTGAACCAGACGTTTGCTGACCACACCGTTTTCTTTCTGTTTCAGCAATGCGTCACGGCCAATAAAGCCACCCGGCTTGTCGTACTTAACGGCAAAACCGAGGCCGGCTTCGATGGGCGTGTCTTCGTCGGCAATATCATGGCCCCAGTGACGGTAGCCTTTCTCTAAGCGTAAGCTGTTCATGGCGTGCATGCCCACGTTGGCAACATCGAATTCTTCACCAGCTTCCATCAGGACTTCGTACACGTGCAAGGCCATTTCGGATGGTACCCACAGCTCCCAACCCAGCTCGCCCACGTATGAAATGCGCGACGCCCGAACTGTGGCATAGCCAACTTCGATCATGCGAGACGATCCGAACGGGAAGGCTTCATTGGACAGGTCTTCGGGTGTGACCTTCGACAACAATGCACGGGAATTTGGTCCCTGTACGTTGATACCGGCATAGGCTGCGGTCACATCGGTCAGCACCGCATGATCTGTATCTCCGATGTTATCTTTCAGCCAATGGAAATCACGGGTGTGGCTGGAAAACGCCGTCATCACCATATAGGCATCTTCGGCGGTGCGGGTAACGGTCAAATCGGCTGAGATGCCGCCTTGCTGGTTGAGCCATTGGGTATAGACCATATTGCCGGGGTCCACGGACATATCATTGGCGGAAACCTGGTTGATGATCTTTTCTGCATCGCGGCCCTGAAGCATAAACTTGGAGAATGTGGAAATATCCAGAATGCCCACGTTTTCGCGGATGGCGCGGTGTTCATTACCGGAATATTCATGCCAGTTCTGTTTACCGTATGAGTATTCGTATTTGGGCTCGACGCCTTCAGGGGCGAACCAGTTGGGGCGTTCCCAACCACCGGCTTCGCCAAAGCAGGCATTGGCCGCTTTCAGCTCATTGTAAAGCGGGGTGCGGCGAATGCCGCGCGCGGTTTCCGGTTGTAAGAAAGGCCAGTGCATGGCGTACAACAAGCCCAGCGATTCCGTTGTGCGGTCGTGCAGGTATTTCATGTTGGACTGGAAACCCAGAATACGGCGGGAGTCCACATCCCATAGATCCGCTGGTGGATGGCCGTCTCTGATCCATTCCGCCAGCATCTTACCAGCACCACCGGATGATTGAATACCGGTTGAGTTAAAACCAGTTGCAACAAACACGCCTTTGACCTCGGGTGCTTCGCCCAAATAATAGCGGTTATCCGGTGTGAAGCTCTCTGGGCCATTGAAGAACGTCTGAACACCGGCCGTTTCCAGGATCGGCATGCGGTGCATGGCCTTCTCTAACATCGGCTCGAAATGATCGAAGTCTTCGGGCAGCTCGTCGAAACAGAAATCTTCCGGGATGCCATCGCCGCCCCATGGTTTGGCGACCGGCTCGAACGCACCAACCAGCAACTTGCCCGCATCTTCCTTACAGTAAAAACACGATGACGGCTCGCGCAGCACCGGCAACCCACTGGGCAGGCCTTCGATAGGTTCGGTTACAATGTAGAAGTGCTCGGCACCATGCAGCGGAATGTTGACGCCGATTTCCTTGGCAAAGTCACGCGACCACAAGCCACCGGCGATAACCAGATATTCGCACTCGATGGTGCCTTTATCCGTGGTCACACTTTTGACCCGGCCGTTTTCCGTCGCCACACTGCGAACGCAGGTATCTTCCATGATGGTGGCACCGTGCATACGGGCACCCTTGGCCATGGCCTGGGTTACGTCGATAGGGTTGCACTGGCCGTCTTTTGGCAGGTAAACGCCGCCAATGACATCGTCGATGTTCATGATGGAATAATGCTCCTGCATCCATTCAGGCGTCACTTCTTCCACGTCCACACCAAACACCCGCGCCATGGAGGCACCGCGTTTTAATTCTTCCAAACGACCTTCGTCGGTGGCGACCGAGATGGAACCGTTTTGTTTCAGGCCGGTGGCCTGTCCGGTTTCGTTTTCAAGGCCTGCAAACAGTTCAGCCGTGTACTGGGCGATCCGGGTCATGTTCTGGGTCGCGCGAAGCTGTCCTACAAGTCCTGCCGCATGCCATGTGGTACCACAGGTAAGCTGGCGGCGTTCCAGTAACACCGTATCTGTCCAGCCTTGCTTGGCCAGATGATAGGCAACGGAACAACCGACGGCACCGCCGCCGACAACGACAACTTGTGCTCTTGATGGAACGGTATCAGCCATGGGACTCTCCTAAAAATAAATCGAATATTTCATTTGTTAATAACGGGGTGGGGACATGGTCCAGACCACCCTGGCAGGTGTGCTGTCCGGGTTGCCCGATTTGTGGGGTGTGGCACCATCAAAGGTGAGGCAATCGCCTGTTTCCAGCATAAAATGACGTTCGTTGATCCAGACCTCAAGGCGACCTTCGATCACCAGCGCGGATTCCTGACAGGGCCGCGCATAAAGGTCGTCTCCGGTGGTGGCGTGCGCCGCATAGGTGGTCATAATCATCTCAAAATCACCGCTCAGGTTAGGTGACAGCAGCTCTTCCTCTAACCCTGATCCGGTAAAGGTCAGCTTGCGACGGTCACCGCGACGAACCACCAAGTCGCGCTCATGGACCGGGCCGGTGGCACCGCCCTGAAAAAACCAGGTGATCTGGACTTCCAATGCTTCGGCCAGCTCTTTCAACCGGTCGATGGATACCGGCGAAATTCTGCGCTCGATCTGAGATACATAGCCCACGGACCGGCCAATGCTTTCGGCCAATTGCGTGATGGTCATGCCCTTGGCTTTGCGCAGGTCCCGTATCTGCTCACCCACGGGCGTTCCATCCCTGGTGAGGGTGGCGTTGTCGTTAACGCTGTCGCCATCGCCATTGGACGCTTTTTTACGCGGGGTTGTCTGCTTTGCCATGGATTTTCAAACAGTGGACAATTGGATGATGAAGGCAGTCTAGTGAACAAAAATGAAAAAAGGAAGGTGAAATTTCATTTATTGTTGGTCGATCAGGGCAGCGCCAATTTCCAACTATCCTTCAGGATGCCCGGCGCGTTCTTGATGCCCAGACGCCACAGCAATCGTGCATTCTGTTCACTGTCCGACAGTTCAATAGGAATGGCACTGTGCAGGGTCTGGAACAAATCGACCAGCGTCACATCGCCGATGGTATGCCTGTGGGTGAATTGATATTCAGGTTTCAGCGCGTGGGTGCTCAGCGATTGCAACAGTTCAGCCGCCTCATCAGCCCTCATACCTTCAATGCCGGTAGTGAACCCGGCGACGGCATACAATGATTTATGCCCCGTGTGCGGATGCCGTATCACCAGCGGATGCCGCACGGGTGGTAACCGGTTTTCCTGAGCTAGCGTTTTCAGAGGCGGTGCTGTCACGTCACCATATCCACCGGCGCTGTACAGGTGATGAACCACCAGCTCATCGATCCTGTCTTTGGTTTCCTGATCCAGATCGTCATAGGCGCTGCGCAAATCAGCGAACATTGTCTCGCCACCCTGGTGGGGCATCTTGATGGCATACAGCACAATCATGCTGGCCGGATTTGCCTCGTAACACTGGTCGGTGTGCCAGAATGCGGCACCGTTGCGCACCCGTTCGTCCTTGTCACGTTCCTGCGTGTTGCCAATCGCCTCGATTTCCGGATACCCGGCAAGCCGCAAGTGCTCCAGCGGATGCGCGCCCGGCGTGCCTATTTTGCGGCCAAAGTTGAGATAGTTATCTTCGCTCAAGGTTTGGTCCTTGATCACGACGATGCGGTGCTCATACAACGTGTCCAGAACAAACCGGATGGTGTCATCAGTGGAATCAACGCTCAGGTCCAAGCCATGAACCTCAACCCCGAATGTGGCACCCTCAATAGATTTCAGTTTCATCACGGCACCCGAGCCGGTAGACGTACTGTTACGCGAAGCCCGCCACCATCAATATTACATAGTTCAATCGAGCCTCCATGGGCCTGAACAATTGTCCGTGCGATCGCAAGGCCGAGCCCCATACCGCCCGTATCCTGGCTGCGGGATTCTTCCAATCGATAGAACGGCTCGAATACGGTTTCCAGTCTGTCAGCCGGAATACCAGGGCCTTTGTCATCGATGGTGATGATCACGTCATGGTCGTGTTCCAGTGTAACCTTGGCCGCCGTACCGTACCGCACGGCATTTTCCATGAGGTTCCGCAATGCCCGTTTAAGCGATACCGGGCGACAACTGTAGGCGGCGACGCCCGGGTCATCATAGTCGACGGTATATCCCATATCACCCAGATCGAGGGCAATGCTGTCAATCATGGAACCCAGGTCGGCGGCGCGGGTGTCTTCGTGTGCGGCGTCGTCACGGGCAAACGCCAGTGTGGCCTCGGTCATGCGCTGCATCTCGTCTAACGTGGTCAAAATTTTCTGTTTATGCTCACCGTCCGGCAACAATTCCGCCCGCAGCCGTAAGGTGGTCAGGGGCGTGCGCAAGTCATGGGAAATAGCGGCCAGCATACGGGTGCGATCATCCACAAACCGGCTGAGCCGGTCACGCATCTGGTTAAATGCGGTGATGGTCTGGTGAATTTCCACCGGGCCGCCATCATTCAGATCGGGACCAGCCTCACCCCGGCCCAAGGCTTCGGCCGCCTTGGACAGTCGAGCCAGCGGTCGCGTAATTCGCCTCACCATAAAGAATGCAACAAGGCATACCGCCATCCCGGTTAACCCCAGAACAAGAAACGTGGCCTGTGCCCACGGCTGCGGACCTCGCGCAACGGCGTAGGTTACATTGAGCCACCGATCAGGTGACAGCTGCAGGGCCATGGTGATGGTGGTTTGGCGCATGTGCCAATGATGGTCATCACCACCTTTCCACGCATCATCGTCGTCGTCGTCATCATCATGTTCATCATCACTGCGTTCCTGCTCGTGTTCTTGAGCCCTGTTCCAGCGATGTTGTTGATCCACCTGCACAAGAATTGCGGATGATGTCGGAAGTTCAAGTAACCGCCGTAATCGGCTGGTAAATCGATTGTGGGCATAATCCGGGTCATTCACATCAACACGACTGGTGTCATCCATGCTGAATTGCAGTTGCCGGGTGCTGGCCGCGCGCAAGACCCGTTCAGACATTTCGTCGGGAGTTTCGGCGAGCACCCGAACGATGGAGGCCGTCCGCCCCAATACCTGATCCCGCTTGGCTGATTCAAGGCCCATGCGATGTTCATCGGCCAGAATAACAAAAGCCGTTGCCTGCGCCACGACCAGTGCCGCCAAAAGTGCCAGCATTAGTTGGCCGGTCAGGCTTTTTGGCAGGAACCGTCTCATGCTTCTGTTACCTTGGCCGTGAAGCTGTATCCACCACCCCAATGGGTCTTGATCAGCACAGGATTCTTAGGGTCGTCTTCAATCTTCTTTCGAAGGCGGCTCACCTGATTGTCGATGCTACGATCAAACAGGGCGGCATCACGCCCACGCGTAATATCCAGCAACTGATCCCGGCTCAAAACAATGCCGGGCCGTTCCAGAAAGGTCGTCAGTAGCTGGAATTCACCGGTGCTGAGGGATATGGCGATGTCATCTGCGCCGCTTAATTCCTGGCGGTCTGAATCCAGTTTCCAGGGCCCAAATTTGAAACACGTGGCTGTCACCGTTTGCTGTCTGGGGGGTAGGGCATGGGTGCGTCTGAGCACTGTCTTGATACGGGCCAACAGTTCGCGTGGGTTGAAGGGTTTGGTGATGTAGTCATCTGCCCCCATTTCAAGTCCCACAATGCGGTCGGTATCTTCGGCTACAGCTGTCAGCAGGATAATCGGGATACTGCCGTGTGATCGCAGGTCACGGCACAGACTCAAACCGTCTTCACCCGGCATCATAATATCCAGCACCACCAGATCGAACGAGCCACTTTTAAGCGCTCGACGCGCCGTTTCGGCATTCTCGGCCAGTGTGATGCGATAGCCGTGCTCAACCAGATACGCCTTCAGCGAGTCCCGAATATCACGGTGGTCATCAACTACCAGCAGATGCGGTGCGTTTTCGATCGTGTCCATCACTGCACTATGCACGGTCTTGTCATTGATGGTGCAAAAAAAAGTGTACCCAAATGTATCAGATATCGGAAACGCCACAATTGGCGACAAAACAGGGGAACGGCGACAAACTTCTATGACATTCATGATGTCAGATGGGCTTGTTCAACAATCAACACATTCATGAAGGAACCGAGAAATGGATAAGACGACCAAAACATGCAGACGAAAGATCTCTCATAAAGCCCTCGCCATTGCTGGCATCGGTGCCATCGTCGGCGGCGTCGCATGGGCGGGAATGGCCCATGCCGGGAACTGGGCACATGGCGACGATGATCACCGTGGCAAGGGCAAGCACATGACCGAAATGTTCGAGCGTTTTGACGCGAATGGCGATGGCCAAGTCACAAGGGCCGAAATCGAGTCCACCCGCCAGACCATGTTCGGTGGTGCCGACAATAACAGTGACAGCAACCTCGATTTACAGGAATTCGAAGGCCTGTGGCTGAATCACATGCGGCCCCGCATGGTGGACAAGTTCCAGATGCTGGATAACGACGGCGATGGACAGATCACCGAAGCCGAGTTTGCCAAGCCCATAGCACACATGGCAGAGCGGCTGGATCGAAACGATGATGGTGTGATCGAAATGAAGGAGCTGAAGCGCAAGCATTTCGGTCATGGCGACGACGATGATGAGAATGACGACGACTAAGTTATCCGAAACACGTCAACAAAAAACCCCGCGCAGAATGTTCTGGCGGGGTTTCTTTTGGCCTGTGGACGCCCAGAGACAGGGCCACAAAAAATGCCGCCCGGCGAACCGGACGGCATTAATGAAGTCAGCATTTTGACCTAAAGTTTTCCGGCTGTCATCTGACTGGCAATATAGTCTGCTTGCCGAATGGCTAAAGAGACAATCGTCAGCGTTGGATTTTCAGAAGCGCCTGTTGTGAACTGGCTACCATCAGAAACGAATAGGTTACTGATATCGTGAGCCTGTCCATGCTTGTTGACAACGCCATCACGAGCCTTTGCCGACATCCGATTGGTACCCATATTATGGGTTGATGGATATGGCGGCGTTGGCATGGTGCGAATGGCACCCGCAGCATCATAAACAGCCTGACCTTGTTGATAGGCATGGTTGCGCATAGCAATATCATTTGGGTGATCAGAAAAATTAACATTTGGCACAGGTAAGCCAAACTGATCCTTAGTATCGGGGTGAAGGGTAATGGCATTGCTTTCCTGCGGCATATCTTCACCGACAAGCCACATACCAGCCATATTCTCATAGCCATCCATAGCGCTGGAGAATTCCCGTCCCCATGCCCCTGGATTAAGAAATGCCGCCATGAATGGAAGACCGAGTGAGAGGGTTTCCATTTCATACCCGCCAACGAATCCGCGAGAAGGATCGTTTCTTGATTCATCCGTGATAATCCCAGCCATGGTCGTGCCACGCCACATGCTCACAGGTTGTTCAAATATAGCGTATACAGATCCCGTCATGTGCCGCATATAATTGCGACCAACCTGGCCTGAGCTATTAGCCAGACCATCGGGGAACATAGATGAGGCGGAGTTCAATAGCAGGCGGGGGCTTTCAATTGAATTACCGGCAACACAGACCGCACGAGCAGCTTGGCGGTGTTGATTGCCATCCTTATCAGCATAGACAACACCAGACACCTTGCCATTATTGTCATGTTCGATGGTCAGAACATGGGCATGTTCACGGACTTCCAATTTGCCCGTTGCTTCGCCCGCAGGAATTTCTGTGTAGGCCGTTGACCACTTGGCGCCAAACTTACAGCCCTGGAAACAGAAGCCTGCCTGTTGACAGGCACCCCGACCATCGCGCGGCTGGCTGTTAATAGACATACGACCTGTGTGACAATCTTTATATCCAAGTTTGTCTGCACCGGCTTTCATCACCTTGAAGTTATTGTTACCGGGAAGTCCGGGAATGCCGTTTGTCCGGGTTGTACCCATCTTGTATTCAGCTTTGTCGTACCAGGGCTCCATTTCTTCCAGCGTAATCGGCCAGTCGAGAAGGTTTGCGCCAGGCAGGTCGCCATATTCTGTACGAACCCGGAACTCGTGTTCCTGGAACCTTAGTGAGGCCCCGGCCCAATGGACGGTTGATCCGCCCACCGCTTTAACAATCCAGGCAGGCAAGCCTGAAAAATCCCGGCTTACGCGCCAATCACCACTGGTTGTGCGAGCGTCCAGCCAGGCGAGCTGTCCGAAACTGGGCCATTCATCATTTATGTAGTCATCGGGTAAATGGCGGCCACCGGCCTCCAAAGCCACCACGCTAATACCTTTTTGGGCCAATTCATTGGCGAGCGTACCACCGCCAGCCCCGGTGCCAATTACAACGACAACACTATTGTCATCCGTCTTATAAGGTGCAGACATTTTTTATTTCTCCCTTGAGCTTAAAGCCATGTGATGTCGTCAAAACCACGTTCCAGATAACCACCCTTGGAGAATGATTCACCCTCATAGCCAAAAATTGGCCAAACTTCTTTTTGGTTGTACAGACTCACAACCAAGCCACCGCGGATGGCCTGAAAGAATGGAGAGTCCTCGATCTGTTTAAGCAAGGCAACACGATCAATTTCCCAGCCCATTGCCAGATAAGACGAGGCCCCAGTAGCCACCGCCATTGAATTCAATGTGGCGACACCATCTTCCATAAGGGTCTTGTGCGCTGCATCTTCAGCGGCTTTGTCATCGTGCCCCTTAACAGCGATTGCGTAATACTTGTCAGCAAGTTTGTCATGAGGGTAGGTATCTCGAGCTACCTGAATGATTGCAGCCATTGTCTCAGGGCTTAGTGCTTTAGACTCAACCGCCCATGCATCATTCGCGTGCGCGAGGAACCCCGCCCCTACGATAAACGTTGCACCTAGTGCGGTTCCTCGCTTCAATAACTCACGCCGCGATAGACCGCGTGGATCTAAATATTCACTCATCTTAAAGTCTCCCAACTTCAATTCTGTTTGTTTTTGCACCCTGAATGGGATGCGTACTCATCGATAACGCCCATGTTTTTGTAAAACTTCAATCTTGTATCCATCAGGGTCTTGGATGAAGAAAAACCGGGCCATCAATTCCCCGTCATTTCGAAATTCGACGATATCTTTTGGTTCCAGGCCAGCTGATTTAACGCGCTCGTATTCAGAATCGAGATCGTCAACGGCGAAAGCTATATGACCGTAGCCCGAGCCATGCTCGTAGGGTTCTTGGGTACCCTTGTTGATGGTAAGTTCTAGCTCAAAATCAGCTTCATCATTGCGCAGATAAACAAGCGTGAACCCATCGAAATCGAAGCGATCTGCCACTTTTAACCCAAACGCTGTCGCGTAAAAATTAACCGAAGGTGCCTCTTCGAGCACACGGATCATGGAATGAATAGCTTTTGCCAAGGTAGCCTCCAGTAGTAGATAGAACTTCTACATACTACTGGAGTCGCTTAAAGGTGTGGTGTTACCGGCATACTACTCGGCTGCCGCTGGCATATTTGATGTGATCTGACCCGTTCGCTCCATATGAATCAGGCACGCACACCGTAGTAGCGACGTAAAGTTTTGCGCTTCACCATGAATCTCAAGAACCTCAGAATGAAGTTTGGAAATAAACTGAGGAACCGAAAGTGATTCATTTTCGGCTATTTCATTGAGCACATCCCAAAAAACACGCTCCAACCTGATACTTGTAGACATTCCATTCAAACGCAGAGAGCGTGTCTCGCTCTCATAATTATCGGGATCTTGCGTAGCGAAAATCTGACACATGATGCCTCCCTAAGATCATTTTTTATTTGGTAAAAGATTTTCTCAAAAATATCGAGTTAATGCAAATGTTTGTAGCTTTGAGATTCAAAAGGACAGGTATCCCAACCTTCAATAATACTTTCAAAATTCTAAAGCTAAGGCCAACATTAAGACCCTGGAAGGTGAACTCTGGAGGCAGCGCTCATTGCACACTGTTTCTGGTCGCGCGAAAGCGGCGTGGTGACATTCCGGTCACGGTCTCGAATGCACGTGTAAATGCACTACGGCTCGAAAACCCAACCCGTTCCGCTATACGCTTAACAGGAAGGTTGGATTGCACCAGCATTGAGCATGCCAGATTCATTCGCAACCTGCGTAAGAGCTTCATTGGTCCACTGCCATACGCTGTGGAAAACCGCTCGGCAAAAGACGAACGGCTCATCCCGGCGACATCTGCCAAGCTCTCGACGCTATGACAGTGTCCCGGATTGTCGAGCATCAAGCGCAGGGCGTTCCAAAGCCCTTCATCAATCAATGCTGTCATCCAGTTGAGCGCTGTATCTTGCGCAACCAATCTCTTTCGCAGCAGGTAAATCATACATTGAAGCAAGAGTGCCCGGACCATCGCCCTGCTCCCGATTGTCGGTGAGGCTAGTTCGCTCAGTAATTGTACGACAGATGTATAGAGGGAGCTGTTCTCGTCGATATGTTCCACAATTGGTTCACGAATAAGATCCACCAAGCCGCTGGCCCCCCGCAGACCGACTTTAACATCGCCGCAAATGGCCAGCAGGACACCATCAGATTCCGTTCGAGCATCTTTTGCAAGGTGCCGTTCAAGGTCTAACTCAGCGGGACGGCAACTGGGAATAGGCTCCCCCGTTTCCCCAAAACTACGCAAAGTGTGAGCCTTGTGCGCGGGTACAAGCACAAGCGAACCCTGCTTGATCGCAATACGAGGCTCATCCTGGAAAATGATTTCGCCGCGCCCTGACAAAATGTAGTGCAGAGTTGCGCCGGACAGGCGTCCTATACCCAAGTCGCATTTGCCGTGCAACTCGCACAATGCGAAAGGGGTAGTGTCAATCTGCATTTCATCGAATATATGTTCGTAGGACATTCACGCACAATACACGATTCTGGATGAAATAGAGCAAATTATATTAATATCACACATATTTCGGACTAAAAGGCACCTTAAGGCAGGCATGATCATTAGGTTATTGAAATTGTTCAACAGATAGAAACAGGAAAAAATTTATGTGCAATAATCATGTCAAAGAAACAATCAATCGACGTCAGGCCCTCAAGGGTGGTGCGGCGGTCGCAGTAGCAGCAGCGGCATATGGCACGACTGCTACAGATGCTATGGCAGCTAGTGATCCTTATGCCGACCCCAAAGAGCCCGCGTTGCCACCGAGTGATATGGAGCTTGATTTGAAGCGAGCTGCCCTTGTGGTAACAGACCCACAAATAGATTTTCTGAGTCCCAACGGCGTAACCTGGGGCGTTGTTGGCAAAAGCGTAGAACATCACGGCACGGTAGAAAACATCGAACGACTGTTCGTCGCTGCCAAGGCCCGTGAGATGACGACGGCGGTTTCACCTCACTACTACTATCCCACAGATCATGGGTGGCGGTTCGAAGGTGCGCTTGAAAAACTGATGCACAAAATTGGTATGTTCGACAGAAAGGACGCATTGTCGATCGAAGGCTTTGAGAACTCAGGCGCCGACTGGATGCCGCAGTACAAGAAATATATCAACGACGGCAAAACCATCGTCACCTCGCCCCATAAACTTTACGGCAATGAGTCGAATGACCTGGTCTTACAATTACGGAAAAACAAGGTCGATCAGATAATCCTTGCCGGGATGTCCGCTAACCTGTGCACGGAATCACATATGCGTGAATTGCTGGAACAGGGATTTGAAATCGCGGTTGTAAAAGACGCCACGGCCGCAGCAATGCTTCCTGAGGGTGACGGCTATCTCGCCGCCTTGACCAATTTCCGCTACATGGCAAATGCGGTATGGACCACGGAAGAGACCGTTCAGAGAATTAGCACGGCTAGTTGATCATGAAGGGCGCGTACCTAGGTAAGGTGCGTGCCCCAGATTGAGTACCAGCAAGTTTGTACTTCTTGCCAAATAAAAAGCGGCGGCACCCTGTAAAGAGTGCCGCCGCTCGGTCGTTATTAAACGTGGGTTGTGACTAAACGTCAGACCCGCGGGAGAAGTTGAATGCGGCACCTTCGCGGATGCCGGAAGGCCAACGTGAGGTGACGGTTTTCAGTTTGGTATAGAAACGCACGCCTTCCATGCCGTGGATGGAGTGATCGCCGAACAGGCTGTCTTTCCAACCACCGAAGCTGTGGTAAGCAACCGGTACAGGGATCGGCACGTTAATGCCAACCATGCCGATCTGGATATCGCGGGCGAAATCGCGGGCTGTATCACCATCACGGGTAAAGATAGCGGTGCCGTTACCGTAGGCGTGATCGTTGATCATGGATGCGGCTTCACCATAAGTCTTGGCGCGGACAACGCTGAGAACCGGGCCAAATATTTCTTCTTTATAGACATCCATGTCCGTGGTCACGTTGTCGAACAGACAGCCGCCCACGAAGAAGCCGTTTTCGTAGCCTTGCAGGTTTACTTCGCGGCCATCGACCACAAGGTTAGCACCCTGTGCGATACCGGTTTCCACCAGACCCAGAATTTTCTGCTGGGCTTCACGGGTCACAACCGGACCCATTTCTGTAGCCGGATCATTGTAAGGGCCAACTTTCAAATCACGCACGCGGGGTGCAAGTGCTTCGATAAAGCGGTTGGCGGTATCTTCGCCCACAGGCACAGCAACCGAAATTGCCATGCAGCGTTCGCCAGCGGAACCGTATGCCGCGCCCATGGCGGCATCAACAACCTGATCCATGTCCGCATCGGGCATGATGACCATGTGGTTCTTGGCACCACAAAGGGCCTGAACCCGTTTGTCGTTGGCGCAACCGGTTGAATAGATGTAGCGGCCAATCTGGGTTGAGCCCACGAAGCTGATGGCTTTTACGTCAGGATCGGTGAGCAACGCATCAACGGCTTCCTTGTCGCCATTGACCACGTTGAGAACGCCAGCGGGAAGACCAGCTTCGATCATCAGTTCAGCCAGTCGGATGGGGCAGGAGGGATCGCGCTCAGACGGCTTCAGAATGAACGTGTTGCCCGTGGCCAATGCCATGGGAAACATCCACATGGGGACCATGGCCGGGAAGTTGAACGGCGTGATGCCGGCACAAACGCCCAGTGCCTGACGGGTGGAATGGACGTCCACGCCATTGGCGGCGGCTTCGGTAAATTCGCCTTTCAGGAGGTGCGGGATACCACAGGCAAATTCCACAACTTCGAGGCCACGACCGATGGAGCCTTTGGCATCATCAAGTGTTTTGCCGTGTTCACTGGAAACCAGTTCGGCGATCTCGTCCATATTTTTGATCAGAAGATCACGGTACTTGAACATCACCTGCGCACGGCGTGCTGGTGGTGTGTGGGACCATGTGGCAAAGGCTTCCTTGGAATTTTCCACGGCGGCGCGAACTTCGGCGGCGTTGGCAAGCGGGGTCTGGCGAATGACTTCGCCGGTGGCGGGGTTATAGACATCGCCAAAACGGCCACTGGTGCCCTTTACGCGTTTGCCATTGATAAAATGTTCCAGTTCCTGGGGCATGTGTTCGTTCCTTGAGTTTGATTGGTTTAGGCCCCGGATACGGTTTATATCCGGGGCCTTATATTAGCTTGCGGTGATTGAAGCCTAGATGGCTTCGAGGGTTTTCCGCAATTTGTCGATGATTTCGTCAATGTGGCTTTTTTCCGCAATGAACTGCGGAGCGACACAGCCGGTATCGCCCGTGAATTTCACGTGTAAACCGCTCCAGAACAAATCTTTCTGGGTTTGCGTTCCCAGCGCGCCGGGGTTGCCTTTGGCTTTAAGCTCAACCGCGCCCAGCATGCCATAACCACGAATGTCTTTGATGCAATCCAGGTCTTGCAGACTGAACAGACCGTCCAGGAAGTATTCGGACATGTCGGCGGCCTGCTTGAAGCTGTCTTCCGCATCAAAGGCGTTCATGACGGCAATACCGGCGGCACACGCGGCAGGGTGGCCGGAATAGGTGTAGCCATGGAAGAACTCAATGGCGTTTTCCGGTGCGGCATCATTGATCGTGTCATAGATTTCGTCGCGAACGGCGACGGCACCCATGGGCTGTGCGCCATTGGTCAGGGCTTTTGCCATGGTGATAACATCCGGGATCACGTCGAATTCCTGTGATGCAAATGCGCTGCCGGTACGGCCGAAACCACAGATGACTTCATCGAATACCAACAGAATGCCGGTTTCGTCACAGATTTCACGAAGGCGCTTGAGGTACCCTTTAGGCGGCAGCAACACGCCTGTGGATCCGGCAATAGGTTCTACGTATACGGCGGCGATGGTTGACGCGCCGTACATTTCGCAGAACCGCTGCAAGTCATTGGCAAGCTCTACACCTTTTTCGGGTAGGCCGCGGGTGAACGCATTTTCCGGATCCCATGTGTGACGCATGGCCACAACGTTTGGCATAACGCTTGAGAACGTTTCACGGTTCTTGACCATGCCGCTCAAAGATACGCCGCCGATGTTCACGCCGTGGTAGCCCCGTTCGCGTGATACGAACCGGGTGCGCTGGCCGTCGCCACGAGCACGGTGATAGGCCATGACCATTTTCAGGGACGTATCAATTGATTCCGACCCTGAGTTGGTGAAAAACACATGGTTCATGGGTTCGGGCAGGAGGCGGGATACTTTCTGGGCCAGTTCGAACGCGCCGGGTGTGCTGGTCATAAAGGGAGAAGCGTAGGAATTTTCCAGCAGCTGTTCGTGAACCGCATCGGCAATATCCTTGCGGCCATGGCCGAGCGGACAGCAAAACAGACCAGAAGACCCGTCAATGACGGTACCGCCCATGTGATCTGTGAAATAAACGCCTTCGCCTTTAACAATCAGGCGGGGGCTGGCTTTGAATTCCTTGTTGGAAGTGAAGGGCATCCAGTGGTTTTCAAGAGAATTGGCTGTGTACTGCATGGAATGATACTCCGCGTCAGAATGAGGTTGTTCAATTTTCGATGTGTAGGGGGCCGGACCCTGTGGGGCGGACTGTTCCCTATGATCTGAGAGCAACGTATGGCGAATCACCGCCAGACGTTAGGGCCAGATAGAAATTGTTTTTGGGGCCAGATTAAGTCCAGGTCGCCGCCGCCACGCGTCGGAAGTTTTCGCCCAGGATGCCGCGAATGTCGCTGTCTTCGAAACCGTGCTCAAACATACGGTCTACCAAGGCCGGGATTAGCGGTGGGCCGCCGTGCCCGATGTGGGGTGTGTCGTATTGTTGACCCTTGGGCCAAAAATCGGGGCGGCTTTTCAGGATTTCGGTTACGTCCAGTTTCATGTCCGGGGAATAATCAAACCCGAGGCCTACATGTTCCGGCCCCACCAGTTCACACACGTAACAGATATGCTTCATAAAGGCGTCCACGCTGATGTCGTTGTCGCCTAAGAAAATCCCCATGCCGTTCATGCCAATCACGCCGCCGGTGGCAGCGCAGGCCTTGATCTGGTCATCATGGATGTTGCGCTGGTGATCCCAGATCGCTGTTGGGTTGGAATGGGAAAACACGCACGGCCTGGTGGATGTTTCCATGATGTCCATGGTGGTGTGATGGGCGGCGTGGCTGCAATCCACGATCATGCCGAGGCGGTTCATTTCCGTCACAATCTCATGGCCGAAATCTGTCAGGCCCATATCCGTATCGTGACACCCGCCTGCTGCATCATTGTTCAGGTTATAGGCGAACAGCATCTGGCGCACACCAAGCGCATAATAGGCGCTGACCATGTTGATATCACTGTTCATGGCAACCATGCCTTCGATATCAAAGGACACGGCCAGTTTGCCGCTTGCCCGGGCCGCGTCCACATCGTCCATGGTACCGGCCAGAACGAACTTGTGGTCATTGGCCAGTATCCAGCGGCGGTAATGCGCCAATGTTGCCATGGTCTGCTGCCAGCCCATGACGTCGAAGCCCACGTTAATGCTGATATAATTGGCGTTGTTGTCGCGCCAGTCGTCGAGCAGGTTTAAATCCACTTGCGGGCTGGGGAAGACACCGGCGTGGGCATCCCAGATAAAGGCGTTGGCACATAAGGCTTCAGAACGGTCAGACATATAGGTTTCCATCCAAAACTCTGGTGGCGACCCCACCAACCTGAAGGCGCTGTATCTTTGTACCATCCATAGCTACCACGGAGCGTATAGAGCTGGGCCGCTCGATCTCGTGTCCCTGTTCGGCCTGCACCACAATTTCCCCCTTAACGTCGGGCGTAACCATTTCGTGGCGGATCAGATAGCTGGTCAGCGCCGCATTGGTGGTGCCGGCGGCGGCTGATTCCGCCACGCCAACGGCCGGGCAGAAATCCCGTACATGTATCGTATAACCTTCTTGTTCGACTTCCGTACTGAATACGGCAACGGTTTCCAACCCGGCTGTGAGACAGAATTGTTTGATGCCGCCTAAATCGGGTGTGATGCGTTGCATGGTCGCTAAATCCTTCACCGGCACCACCAGATGGATAAAGTCCCCAGCGGCGGTCTCAATGGGCAGGTCATTACGATAGTCGCTGTCCGCAATCCCCAGATACCCGGCTAACTCAACCAAATCCAGATCGTCTGTACGGAATGTGGGCGATTTTATATCCAACATGACCCGCGCCCGGCCATCGTCGCGGCGGCTGAGTTCTACCGTGGCTGTATTTTTAGGCAGGTTCAGCGTTACCACGCCTTCTCCAACCATGCCGAGATCCAGCATATGGGTCATCAGGCACATGGTGCCGTGTCCGCACATGGGTAATTCCATCACCGTAGAATAAAACTGAGCGGTCACAGAATGCTGATCGTAGGCAGATACGAAACTGGTGGCTGGTGCGCCGATCTCGCGGGCGATTTTAATCCGCGTATCCTCATCAATATCTGCTGCATCGGTAATGACACCAGCTTGTGACCCGCCAAAAGCCATATCGGTAAATGCGTCGTAGAGGGCAAATGGGACAGTTGTCACGGCTGCGCTACCTCATGGTTCGGGGCGGATCAATCCGGCGGTGTTTCAACGAATGACTCAGGTCGTGGCTGGGTGTCTAATGGTTCGATTGACTCATTGTCGACCCTTGGTTGCCGCATTTTGTAAATAACCCACAGGTCCAAGATAGCCAAGGCTGAGAACGCCACCAGGAATCCGAAATTGCTTCCCGATAAATTGAGAATGCTGTCGTCAACAATCACCCACACCAGAACCACATTTATGGCAATACACATGCCAATTTCAAGCCACTTAGCCATCTCAATTCCCCGGCGCCACTGTATGAACCCGCGCCAACCATACCCATACATTTACTGTAGCGTAAAGATGCTGTATGACAATTGAGTGCCTATTGATGTCTGTGGTTCAATTTTCACAGACATAGGGCCAGTTTCATCGTGATTTTGAGGCCAGAGTGTTTTAGGCTCTCCTCATGCAAGACGTTATCTTCCATTTGAAGCGGGACGGCACATCCAGTATTCAGGCTGAACTACGTCAGCAGTTAGTGGCGGGCATTTTGGGCGGACAAATTCCAACCGGCGAGCCATTGCCATCATCCAGATTGCTGGCGAAACGATTGAGCATCTCGCGCAATACCGTGAGCATCGTTTATCAGGCCCTGGTGGACGACGGATATCTGTTGTCCATGGAGCGGCGCGGTTTTTTTGTGAACCCGGATATTCGTGACGCATCTATGACGGCGCGTTCTGCAAACAATGGTTCGGTGTCGGAATCATCTGCTGCCCCCTCGGCGAACGCCCCCGACTGGCCATCGATGTTTCAGGTTCTGCCCAGCGCCCAACGCAATATCAACCGACCGTCCGATTGGCAATCCTATCCCTATCCGTTCATTTACGGACAGGTGGATAAAGATCTGTTTCCAATCGTTGAGTGGCGGGAATGTTCTCGCCAGGCCTTGGGGCGCAAGGGTTTGGACGCATGGGCGGCAGATTCCTACAATTCGGATGATCCGCTGTTAATCGAACAGATCCGCACCCGGTTATTACCGCGCCGGGGTATTATGGCCGATGAGGATGAGATTTTGGTCACGCTGGGTGCGCAGAATGCGCTTTATCTGTTGAGCAGCCTGCTGGTCCGCCCGGGCGTGAAAGTGGCCATGGAGGAGCCCGGTTATCAGGCCGCACGGAACGCATTCTTGCTGAAAAGCAATGATCTGCAATCCATGCCACTGGATCAGGAAGGCCTCATTGTGGACGAACGCCTGAATGATTGCAGTTTCGTTTATGTCACACCAAGCCACCATTATCCCAGCACCGTGACCATGTCGTTGGCGCGCAGGCGTGCCCTTTTGGATGCGGCGACCGACTATGGTTTCGTGATTATTGAAGATGATTATGAATTCGAAACAAATTATCTGTCCGAGCCCATCCCGGCGCTCAAATCTCTGGATCGGGATGACCGGGTTATCTACGTAGGTAGTTTGTCCAAGAGTCTTTTTCCCGGTTTGCGCTTAGGGTACATGGTTGGACCGCGCCAGTTGATTAGTGAGGTGCGGGCATTACGGCGTCTCATGCTGCATCACCCCCCTAATAATAATCAGCGCACAGCCGCACTGTTCATGGCCTTGGGCTACCATGACACCCTGATCAAGCGTCTGCATAAGGTGTACCGGGAGCGCTGGCAGAAAATGGGCGAGGCGTTGGAAAAACATCTGCCCAATTCTTCGGATGTGCCGTCTTTTGGCGGCACCAGTTACTGGGTGCGCGGCCCCAAAGGACTTGATTCAGAGGAACTGGCCGCCCGCGCCCTTGAAAAAGGCGTGGTGATTGAGCCCGGCCACATGACTTTCGCCCGTACGCGGCCGCCAAAGAACTTCTTCCGTTTGGCCTTTTCGTCTATTTCCGCCGAAAAGATCGAACCCGGAATCAAGATCATCAGGCAATTGATTGACGAGATGTAGTTAGAGCAAACCATCCAGCGCGGCAAAAAGTCGGGCGTCGTCGAAGGGCTTGGTCACATAGCGATCACATCCGGCCAGATGAGCTTCTTCGTGACCATCCGCGGTGGAATCGGCGGTGAGGGCTACGATGGGCGTGTTTTTTGTATCGGGGTGCGAACGGATCACGGGGATGGTTTCCCAACCCGTCATATCCGGCATGTTCATATCCAGAATAATGAGATCGGGCTTTTCAGATCTGGCCATATCGACAGCCGAGCTGCCTGAACTTGCCTCAATGACCTGGTGTCCTTTTGATTCCAGCAAGGCGCGTAGAATACCACAGATGACTTCATCATCGTCCACTACAAGTACCTTTGCCATTTTTCAATTTCCTTACCGGTGTGTATCGACGGTTGTCATTGTATTCCAGTGACGCCACCATTGTGAAGCCCCAAATATCTTGCGCCCCACTACTGGACCATACCAGTTTAGTCGACTAGGGTAGTCCAGCTATGGGGACATCACATGCGAGACGCACTTTTCCGTATTGAACGAAATACCGGATTCAGTATCCAGAGCCAGATCAGGGAGATGCTGGTGTCTGCTATTCTGGCTGGCCAGCTACCCACAGGCGAGCCGCTGCCATCGTCCCGACGCATGGCGAAAACGCTGGGTGTATCGCGCAATACAGTCATTCTGGCCTATCAGGGTTTGGTGGATGATGGCTATATGGTGTCACGAGAACGCAGCGGCTTCTATGTAAACGATGCCATCCGTTCCGGTGTGATTCCGGATAATATGCCGTCGATTGAACAGCTTTCTGCGTCAACAGTACCTGAAAACCCACCTGACTGGGCCACCCGCCTTCGCATGCGTCCGGCCAGCCAGGTCAATTTGAGCAAGCCCGACAACTGGCAATCATGCCCCTATCCGTTCATCTACGGTCAGGTTGATCAGGGCCTGTTTCCCATCGCAGCGTGGCGTGAGTGTTCCCGTCAGGCATTGGGCCGCAAGGGCATGGATATATGGACCAGCGACGCCTTCACCCGTGATGATACGTTATTGATTGAACAAATCCGCACCCGGTTGTTGCCCCGCCGCGGCATTATGGTGGGCGAAGAAAATATTCTGGTCACCATGGGTGCACAAAATGCGCTGTATATGCTGGCCAGCCTCCTCACTAAACCCGACACTGTGGTCGGTATGGAAGAGCCGGGCTATCCCGATGTCCGCAATATCTTCAATCTGCGTACAGACCACATTCGCCCCATTCCGGTGGACCACGATGGTTTGTGTGTGGGTGGCGGCGCGTTGGATGGTTGCGACATTATTTACACAACACCCAGTCACCAGTTCCCCACGACCGTGACCCTGCCCATGGAACGCCGCAAGGCCTTGTTGGCGGATGCCGCAACCTATGACCGCATTATTGTAGAAGACGACTATGAGTTCGAGGCCAACTATGTGTCCGAACCCACACCGGCGCTCAAGTCGTTGGACCGTGACGACCGGGTGATCTATGTGGGCAGCCTGTCCAAAACCCTGTTTCCCGGCCTGCGTATGGGATACGTGGTGGCGGCCAAAGAACTGATTGATGAGATGCGCGCCGTGCGCCGCCTCATGCTGCGCCATCCGCCCAACAACAACCAACGCACCACGGCGCTGTTTTTGTCGCTGGGCCATTATGACTCGTTGGTTCACAAACTGCACAAGGCCTACCGGGCTAGGTGGGAGGCGCTGAGTTCGGCCCTCGACAAACATCTGCCGGGGATGAGCCAGGTCCCGTCATTCGGCGGTACCAGCTTCTGGGTCACCGGGCCTAAAAGTCTGGATACAGAAAAGCTGGCTGAAAGGGCATTGGAAGAAGGTGTGGTGATCGAGCCCGGCCATGTGTGCTTTGCGCAAAACCCGCCACCTAAAAACGTGTTCCGGCTGGGGTTCTCATCAATCGCACTGGAACGAATCGAGCCCGGTATCGAGATTTTGGCGCGACTTATTCAGCGTTGAATGGGAGGGGTGGGCCGATACATCCTACTAACCGGCGCGGCGGTCCAAACCCTCGAAGGCTTCGTCCTCGTTATTTCGGCGATCTGGTCCAAAGAAATTATCTGTGTGGATGAATCCACGCAATCCGCCAAGGGTGTCGGCCGTCGAGCGGGCATGATCCAGAAGCAATTCAATCAGGCCCCTGACAAACGGGTCAGCGTTCGATATTTTTTTGTTTATCATCTCTCTTGTAATGACCATCACGGTTACGGGGCCAATGGCCCTGGCCGTCGCCATTCGTAGCTTGTCATCAATCAAGGCCATTTCGCCAAACATTGCACCTTCTTCAAGGACACCAATGACAACTTTGCCATCTTCGGTCTCTCTGGTGATTTCTACGGTTCCTGACTGGATGATAAATGCCTGCTTGCCGGTTTCGTACTCACGAAAGATGCAACTGTCCAGATATTCCCTGGTTTTGGCTTCACCATCTCGGCGGTCGGTGCTGCTGCGTCTTTGGGAGTCGTCGCGTTGTTCAATGAATTGATCTTCTGCCGTTTCCAGTATTGTTTCGTCGAATGCAGGTGTTGGCTGTGCGTCAGGCATTGGACCTCCAGATCAATGAATAATAGCCCTTATGTTATTCATTTGATCAGGCCAAATCTGTGATATTCGTCACACCCAATTTTTGCTGCTGTGAGATATCTCGCCGATTGTTGGGCTTACCAGACGATTTCACTCACGTCTTCAAAGTCCAACACGCTATTGTCATCGAACTGAATTATGCCTGATGCGGATTCTTCGAACACGATCCCGGCTTCTGTTTCGGTGAAGTTAATATCCTCGCCAACATCAAGTGTCCAGTTTGCATCGTCATTGAACGTGCCGGTGACGCCTTCTAATTGAACTGTGTTGGTCCAGTCGCCATCTCCGCCGATAAAACTATCCTTACCGCTGTTGGGACCAAAGATGAACAGGTCGTTGCCCGCCTCACCATAGGCCGTATCATTGTCGGCACCACCGATGAGAGTGTCGTCGCCCTCGCCACCATACAGCGTGTCTTTCCCGTCGCCGCCCGAAAGAACATCATTGCCTTCACCACCGTATAATTTATCCCTCCCTTCATCGCCATACAGCGTGTCGTCTCCGGCATCACCGTACAACTGATCATCCTTGTCGCCGCCATAGAGCGTATCCTGCCCTTCACCGCCATACAGCTTGTCGTCGCTGCCACCGCCTATAAGCGTGTCATCACCGGCATCGCCGTACAGACTATCTCTGCCGAGTTCACCCGATAGAGTGTCATTGCCCTCGCCACCGTATATGGCGTCACTGCCCTCGCCACCCATCAGTGTGTCGTCGCCCGCTTCGCCCGAAAGCGTGTCGTCACCTTCCAGCCCATACAAAACGTCATTACCCAGACCGCCAGCGATTTCGTTATCACCGCCATAACCGACGATCACGTCATCGCCGTCGGTACCCGTGGTAGCGCCGTCACTTGAGGCGCCAAGGAACACCAGAGGATCATCGCTTGCCCAGCTACCATTCGGGTTCTGTGAGAATTCAATGTCCGCGGCGACGGCGGTGTCATCCTTGCCGGCTTTTCCCCAAGTTGTGACGGTTAGATCGAACGCGCCGGTGACGTCGCCGCCGATATCAATGTTGAGGCCATCAATTTCTTCTTGCGTAAATACCCATGCGCCATCTTTATCCAGTGTACCGCTGGAAAAGGTTACACCGTCAGGTACACCCATGACGGTCACTTCCGCAGGCATTTCTCCGTCAAGGGAAAGAGGAAAGGGCATAATCATGCCAACGCCGGATAGCATCACCGAAGCCGTGGCGGTATCTGCTCCGCCGAAGCCGTCCGAAATGGTGTAGGTAAATTCTACGCGCAATACCTCACCAGCGTTGAGATAATGGTAACTCTCACCCGGCGTAAATGTGATGGTGCCGTCTCCATTGATGGTAAGGCTGCCATCCACGCCCTCGGCTAATGTGGCGCTGATGACGCTTAATCTGTCAGGGGCTGTCCCTTTATCATTGGCCAACACATCAATCGTGACACTAACATCTTCTACTGTGGATGCGGTATCAGCATTCGCGACGGGGGGCTCCGGCTCCGGAGTTTGCGTTCGGTCAGGATGGAGAATTTTCTCCATGACGTCCACTTCGTAGGGTTTTGGTTGAATGTGATCTAAACCAATAGTCTCCAGTACGTTCTCAAGTATATCTGCTCCTGTGATTTCGGCGGGAGGCGCATCTTGGGGTAGCGAAACGGCCTGACTTTCCGCTGGCTGAGTCCAGCTTTGATCACTGCCTACCTTGCCTTCGTCTCTGACCATTTGTGGTGAAGGTTCTATGTCAGATTGTCGCGAGGCGGGGATATCTGTGTCTTCATCAGAGGTGATATCTTCGCGAGGCAGGCCCGCCAATACCTGTTCATTGGTTTGCTGGCTCCCCAGATGAACGGTGCCGAGCCACTCTTCGTCCAGAGGTTCGGGTTCGGCCAGTTCAGTGGACTGCCTGGCCGTTACCGGGGGAAGCTCACCGTTCTGGAGAACCGTCAGATCATCGAGCTCTTGCTGATCGGCACGATCACCGCTATCAGTCTCGACGCGAATGTCGTGTTTGTGGTTACCAGTTTTCTCTTCAGCCATGGTGTCCTACCTAACCGCACGGGTAATTAATTCGCGATGAAATATACCTCCCTTAAATAGTGATTCTACTCGAATCGCCACTTGTTTACCTTGATTCGTATCAAGTATCACGGCCGTCGCCGCTCTATCGCCCTAAAGGGGTATTGTACTGGTACGGTGTTTAACTCTATCTGGTCCTATACGAGAGGGCGTAGATGCAATATTCCGCGCCTAGTCCTTTTAGTAAGTCCAATTGATCATTTCGTTTCAGGAGAGTGTCCATGCTTATCGGCGTGCCTAAGGAAATTAAAAATCACGAATACCGCGTTGGTCTGGTTCCGGCCAGTGTACGCGAGTTGGTCGGCAACGGTCACACGGCCATTGTGGAAACTGCCGCCGGTGGCGGTATTGGTTTCTCGGATGATGATTACATCGCCGCTGGTGCGGCCATCGCCGGCACAGCGGCCGAAGTGTTCGAAAAAGCAGACATGATCGTTAAGGTCAAAGAGCCGCAGGCCGGTGAATGTCTTATGCTGCGCGAAGGCCAGATCCTTTATACCTACCTGCACCTGGCACCCGATCCCGATCAGACCAAGGCACTGGTTGCCAGTGGCGCGGTCTGTATCGCGTACGAGACCGTCACCGCACCAACTGGTGGTCTGCCGCTTCTGGCCCCCATGTCTCAGGTCGCTGGCCGTATGTCCATGCAGGCAGCAGCCCATTGCCTTGAAAAAGCGCAGGGCGGCAGTGGCGTTCTGCTGGGTGGCGTACCGGGCGTTGAGCCGGGCAAAGTCGTCATTCTGGGCGGCGGTGTTGTTGGCTCCAATGCGGCCATGATGGCCGTTGGTCTGGGTGCCGACGTTTCCATTCTGGACCGTAACAATCTGGTGCTGAACGACCTGGTTAACCGTTTTGGATCTTCCCTCAAGACCGTCTATTCAACCAACGATGCGGTTGAGCGTCTGGTGCTGGAGGCCGATGTTGTTATCGGCGGCGTGTTGATCCCGGGTGCTGCGGCACCGAAACTGGTGAGCGCTGATATGATCAAGCGTATGAAGCCGGGTTCTGTTGTGGTCGACGTGGCCATCGATCAGGGCGGTTGTTTCGAGACCGCGCATGCCACGACCCATGCTGACCCGACCTATATGGTTGATGATGTGGTGCACTATTGTGTTGCCAACATGCCGGGTGGTGTGGCGCGGACCTCAACGTTCGCTCTGAATAACGCGACCCTGCCATTTGCTGTGGCGTTGGCTAACAAAGGCTACAAACAGGCGCTGAGCGATGATGCGCACCTGCGCATGGGCCTGAACGTCCATCACGGCAAGATCACCAACGAGCCTGTGGCCAACGATCTCGGCTACGACTACGTGCCACCAGAAGACGTGCTGGCTGGCTAAACTCCCTATACTATCTGTTAGACTTCAAGGGGGTACGCATAGCGTGCCCCCTTTTTCTTGTCTGGTTCTTGCCCAAATACCGCAAGTCGTTACAATCTGTCACCCCGGATATTGGGAATCTGGCACTATGTGTTGGCACCATAATTCTGCTTCTTGGGCCTCATCAACCAACCTTCTATCAGTCACTAATCAGTTTAAGGAACAAGCCCATGAAAATGACCACGGAAGAGGCCTTCGTTAAGGTTCTACAGATGCACGGTATCGAGCACGGTTTCGGTATTATCGGGTCCGCCTTTATGCCGATCTCTGATTTGTTTACCAAAGCCGGTATCACGTTTTGGGATGTGGCCCACGAGACAAACGGCGGCCTGATCTGTGATGGCTATACCCGTACTACCGGCAAGATGGCCATGGCCATCGCCCAGAACGGCCCCGGCATTACCGGTTTTGTAACACCCGTTAAAACCGCATACTGGAACCACACACCCATGTTGCTGGTGACCCCGCAGGCCGCTAACAAGACCATCGGTCAGGGCGGCTTTCAGGAAATTGAACAGATGAACCTGTTCAAGGACATGGTGTGTTATCAGGAAGAAGTACGCGACCCGTCACGTATGGCCGAAGTCCTCAACCGGGTGATCGAAAAAGCCATCCGTGGTTCCGCGCCTGCACAGATCAATATTCCACGCGACTACTGGACCCAGGTGATCGATATCGAACTGCCCCAGATCGTTCGTCTGGAACGCCAGGGCGGCGGTGCTGACGCTATCGCTGATGCGGCCAAGCTTTTGTCCGAGGCCAAGTTCCCGGTTATCCTGTCGGGTGCCGGTGTGGTTATCGGTGGTGCCATCCCTGAATGTCAGGCTTTGGCCGAGCGCCTTGATGCGCCGGTGTGCAGTGGCTACCAGCACAATGACAGCTTCCCCGGATCACACCCTTTGGCTGCTGGTCCATTGGGCTACAACGGATCAAAAGCGGCTATGGAGTTGATCGCCAAGGCCGATGTGGTTCTGGCTTTGGGTACACGCCTCAACCCGTTTTCCACCTTGCCCGGTTACGGCATTGATTACTGGCCCAAAGACGCCAGCATCATTCAGGTGGATATGAATTCAGACCGTATTGGCCTGACCAAGAAAGTCACCGTGGGTATCTGTGGTGATGCCAAAATGGTGGCGAGCCAGTTACTCGATCAGCTTTCCAATACCGCTGGTGACGCCGGTCGTGAAGAACGCAAAGCGTTGATCCACCAGACCAAATCCGCCTGGTTGCAGACACTGGCCAGCATGGATCACGAAGACGATGATCCGGGCACCACGTGGAACAAGGATTCCCGCGAACGCGATGCGGATCGTTTGTCGCCGCGTCAGGCATGGCGCGCCATTCAGGACGGCCTGCCCAAGGATGCGATTATCTCATCCGATATTGGCAACAACTGCGCCATTGGTAATGCGTATCCGACGTTCGAAGAGGGCCGTAAATATCTGGCACCGGGCCTGTTTGGCCCCTGCGGTTACGGCTTCCCGTCTATCATTGGGGCCAAGATCGGTAACCCTGATACCCCGGTTGTAGGTTTTGCCGGTGATGGTGCGTTCGGTATTTCCATGAACGAGATGACATCCATAGGCCGTGAAGAATGGCCGGATGTGACCATGGTGATCTTCCGGAACTATCAGTGGGGCGCGGAGAAACGGAACTCCATTCTGTGGTACAGCGACAACTTCATCGGCACGGAACTGGACCCTAACTTAAGCTACGCCCGTGTGGCCGAAGGTTGTGGCCTCAAAGGTGTGGCCGTTCGAACCCAGGAAGAACTGACCGCCGCTCTGAAGCTGTCCTGTGAAGAACAGCAAAAAGGTATCACCACATTCATCGAGGTCATCCTCAATCAGGAACTGGGTGAGCCTTTCCGCCGCGATGCCATGAAAGCACCGGTCGCGGTTGCCGGTATTGATGCCAATGATATGCGGCCTCAGAAGGGCGCATAAGGAAAACCTGTTGTGTTAAGCAAAACCCCGTTTGATGTCCCAGCCCCTCTGATGGCGCGGAGCCAGAATCTGGCCCCCGCCACCATGGCGGTGGCCGGGGCGGATCACGGGGTTGCGCTGGAAAGTGCGCGGCAGGCTACAGATGCCGGGTTGATCACGCCGGTGCTGGTGGGTGATACGGCAACCATCAAAGCAATGGCATTAGACATGGACTGGGATATATCCGGTCTTCGCCTTGAACAGGCCTCGGGTGAATCCGATGCGGCGGAACGTGCTGTGGCGCTGGCCCGTGGTGGCGAGGTCGCATCGCTGATGAAGGGCCAGATCCATACCGACGCCCTGATGCGCGCCGTGGTCTCCCGTGATACCGGTTTGCGCACGGACCGGCGGCTGAGCCACATCTTTCACATGACCGTGCCGGGCAGCGACCGGGTGCTGTATATCACCGACGCCGCTATCAATGTGGCGCCCGATGCCGATGCCCAAATTCACATCATCAACAATGCGGTTCAGATGGCCCATGCGCTGGGTTGTGATGATCCGAAAGTCGCCATGTTGTCGGCGACCGAATCGGTAATGGATAGCATGCCATCCAGCAAGCTGGCTGATGCCGTGGTGAGGCGGGCCCAAGCGGGTGAGGTTACGGGTGCTATCGTGGACGGCCCGTTTGCTTTTGATAATGCCATGTCACCCGAGGCAGCCGCGCTCAAAGGCGTGGACAGCCCGGTTGCCGGTAACGCCGATATTCTGGTGGTGCCCAATATCGAAATGGGTAACGGCCTGTTCAAAATGATGGTTTATTTTATGAGCGGCCTTGCCGCCGGTGTGGTCATGGGCGCATCTGTGCCGATTGTGCTCACGTCCCGCGCTGACCCACCCGAAGCCCGACTGGCGGCCACGGCAATTGCATCTATTATCTCAAAAAAATAAGGGCGACCCGCATTCTACGGGCCGCCCTTTCTTCGGATTCTATGACTGGAGTGTTAACCAGCACGAACCTGTGCCAGGAAATTATCCATTTCAGTTTTAAGTAGTTCGGCCTGGGTTGAAAGTTCACCCGTCGCATTCTGGATATCGGATGCTGACCGGCCCGTTTCATCGGCCCGCTCTTTGACCACGATAATGTTACGGTTCACTTCCTCTGTGCCAGAAGATGCCTGTTCCACATTGCGGGAAATTTCCTGGGTGGCAGCAGACTGCTCTTCCACCGCCGAAGCAATTTCGGCGGCAATATCGCTCACTTTACGGATTGTCGTGCCGATACCTTCAACCGATGTCGCCGCGGCCTCTGTGGAGTCCTGAATGGCGGTGACCTGTTCACTGATCTGCTCGGTGGCTTTGGCGGTCTGGTTAGCCAGGTTTTTCACTTCCGATGCCACAACAGCGAAGCCCTTACCGGCTTCACCGGCGCGGGCGGCCTCAATGGTCGCATTCAAGGCCAGTAGATTGGTTTGCTCGGCAATGTCTGTAATCAGCGACACAACCTCGCCCACCTGTTTGGCAGACGCTACCAACCCTTGAATGGTTTCATAGCTCGCTTCTGACTCTTTTACAGCGCTGGCCGCGATGTTTGTGGATTCCTGTACACGGCGACCAATTTCAGTGATGGACGAAGACAGTTCCTCGGCTGCAGTCGCCACTGTTTGAACGTTAGCCGACGCCTGTTCGGATGCGGTGGAAACGGCTTGGGTGCGGTCATTGGTTTCCTTGGCCACGTCGGCCATGGATTTGGATGAAGCTTCCATTTCGGTTGCGGCACTGGCGACACCACCGACAACGCTGCCGACTTTGGATTCAAAGTCGTCAGCCAGATCGATCATTTCTTGCTTCCGTTCGGCTTGACGTCGCAGTTGTCCTTCTGCAGCGTTCTTGTCAGTTTCTTCCTGCTGTTTCCGCAGGCTTTCGGTTTCAATGGCATTTTGCTTGAAGACCTCAACGGCATCGGCCATGTCACCGATTTCATCGGCGCGTCCAATACCGGCAATTTCAACCGTGTTATCACCACCGGCTAATTGCTTCATGTTTGCGGTCATGGTGCTGATAGGTCCAGCAATACCACTACCGATCAGCATGGCAAGAATTACCCCAATGATCAGTGCCACAACGATACATACAGCAATCATAACATACGTGTTATCGACCGTTGAGGCGCTGTCTTCTTTACGGGCACCCATCAAACCGGCTTCTTCATTCGAGAAGTCAGCCATAATCTGGCGGAACTTGTCAAAGTGCTGTTTACCCTCTGCCTGACCGATCAGGTCAGCCATATCATCCATGGTCTTGGCTTCACCTATGTCACGGCGAAGTTGGATGGTTGGTTCGGTCACATTTTTCTGCCATTCGGCAATCGTTTGTTCTGTTTCTGTCAACAATTGAACCTGTACAGGATTGTCACTTACTGTTTCTCGCAAGGCAGCGATGCTGGCATAAAATGTTGCAGCGCCGTTTTTGTAGGGATCGAAAAAACCTTCCTGACCAGCCAGCAGATAGCCGCGCATACCGGTTTCCATATCGACGGCAGCGGCCAGAATACTATTCGCCTGAGCAATCACTTTGTGGGTGTGTGATACCCATTCTTCATTCTGAGTCATGGTCGTTAGCTCTGCCTTGATCAGGCTGGTACCTGCTGATGTTGCAATCAGCGTGGTCAATTTCTTTTGTGCTTCTGAAAAGGCTTCGCGCCGCTTTTCCATAAGGCTGGCTTCACGCTCGATAAACGTAGCGATCTGTTCCCGGAAACCGTCGAAGTACACTTTACCTCGTGCCTCAGCGACCAATTTCGCCATATCATTCATTGTGGCGGCGTCGCCGATTTTCCGGCGTAACGCGATATTGGGCTCGGTTACCTTTTCCTGCCATGTGCGAAGCACGTTCTCCACCTCTGACAGTCGCCCGACCTGTTTGGGGTTGTCGCTGACCGTTTCTTTCAGGTCGGCAATGCTGGCATAGGTTGCCTTCTCGCCACTTTTATAAGGATCAAGAAACCCTTCCTGACCAGCCAGCAAATATCCACGCATGCCGGTTTCCATATCCACGGCGGAACCGATGATTCCGTTCGCATCGGCCAGCACTGTGTAGGTGTGATTGACCCATTTATTAGATGTGGTGATCGAATTAATGTTGTAGGTGGCAATGGCCCCAAGTATCAGCAGCAATACCATCGGCGATAGAATGCCGATTAATATTTTGGGCTTGGTTCTCAAGTCTTTGAATTTTATGGGAAAGCTCATCGCGTACCTCGTCGTTTGTAAGTTGACTCTAAGTTCGACGGCAACAATGGATAGACCAATGTTGCCGACCTCAATAAGACATATTGGCATGCACATAGAGGCATGCAATACAAAACTAGAGGGAATCGAAAAATACCGACAAGGCATTGAAAGTACGCATAGTAGTTACGTGCGTATTCAGGATGTTTCGCCTAGCCTTGCGTCATACCCGACAGATAGCGGGTGAACTGCCAAAGATTCCGCTCGATGGGATGCAGAACACCACGCGGCAACATGGGCGAAGCCGTGCCCCGGTGAAGGGCTTCCACCAGCGGCTTGTCTTCATCGTTGGCCACATCCATGTAGGTTTTGAAATCGGCCAGCCACTGGTCATAATCGGCGTCCGCCACATCGGTTAGAACTTCTGGCGGAAACGCCACCCCCCAGGTGGCCTGCATCTGATCGGTGCCCAGCGGCTGCACCGAAATATACCAAAGATAGTCGGGCATCAGCGTGATCAGGTGCGATGGAAAGACGCAGAAATCGATCATCATGCGCCGCCATTCACCTTCCAGCCGATCATTGGCTGGATGGGCCGCACCCGGTCCTTCGTCTGAGGCTTGCGGGGCATAGTGGTAACCGAAATGGTCGCTGTCTTCGCCGACGATATAATCGGTCAGCGACTTTCCGTGCCGCGCGAACGTTTTCCCATGCGCCATGGGCACGTGATAGCTTTCGGTGAAATTCTCAATCAGGTTTTTCCAGTTGGCATTCCAGACCATGGTCTCGCGCATTACCGTCTGATAGCACGCCATGTCATAGCGCCCGACGATGTTGTCAGCTAGAGGTTTCAGGGCCTCATTCACGGACTTAGCCGGTTTGTCCGCAAGGCTCACGTATAGAAACCCTTCCCAGATTTCGGCGTGTAACGGGCGCAGGCTGTGCGCCGACTGATCGAAGCCATCCTTCATATCCATATAGGGTGCGCCGATCAAATCGCCCGTGCAGCCATAGGTCCAGCCGTGGTAGGGACAGGTGAATTTCTTACCCGACCCGGTCTCGCCACTCAGCAGCCGGGCAAAGCGGTGGGCGCAGGCATTCACGAAAGCCCGCACGTCGCCACCTGATTGGCGAACAGCAAACACCGGCACGCCCGCAATCTCATGGGTCAGGTAATCACCATGGTTTGGCACCTCATCGGCGCGACCGATACAAATCCATTCCTGGGTAAAGATGGTGCTGCGTTCGCGCTCCAGAAAGGCGCGGGAGTGATTGACCTCTGGCGGTATGGGGCGGGCATCGTCGAAGGATAGCGCCGCTGCTTCTTTGAGGCGGGCCAGAACCACGTCCAGGGGCAGGTCAGTATGGGGTGTGTTCATGTGTCTACTTCAGTGCGGCAAGGCCAGCATGCCCGGCTTGTCGCCGGGCCGGTCAAACGGATCCCATGCACTCTCGCCATTAACCAGTGCCGTGAGCAGACGTTGCGTAAAGTCATCAACGGATATCATGCTTTCGTCGTTATCCGCACCCTGCAATTCCATGGCTGGTGTGATGGCCTCCACCCCGTCGAACTTCCATGTGGCATCACCCGGCTCGTCTTTGCTGAGCGCTGCGGCCAGTTCGTGCAGGTCGGTGCGGGGCGGCGGTGGGGCGGTTATATACTGAACCCAGCTTTCGTAGCGATAACGGAAAGAATAATTATTGCCGTGTACGATCAGGATACGATTGCACCGAGTGGCGTTGTAGATGGCCATGGGATAGCAGGGCAGATCGCCAGATACCGTCACAACGGCCAGATCGCCGTCGCCGTGTTCAACAATTGAAATCTCACCGGCTTTCAGGGCCTGTTCGCTGCGCCCCAACATGGCATCTTCCGCGCCCCACAATTCCTCAAAGGCATCGGTATGCTCGATGATCGGCCGCAAGCGGGGCAGAACTTCACGGAACAACTGACCACACATGGTGTCGTAATCAGTATCGAAAATAGCAGGATCGAGCGGTGACACATCAGGGTTGCCCAAGGCACGAATGGTAAAGGCAATGCGGGCGGCCTGACGGTCTGAATAGGTGGAGAAATCGCCAGCATGGGCAGCGGCCACAATCAGGTCGCGGTGGGCCATGGCAAAGTCCGGTTCCAGCAACGCAAACAGTCCCAGCGATGCGTCTTCATCGAAATGATCACCCGTCACAATGCCCACATCCAGATGCTCACCCGGCTGCATCAGATACTCAAATACGATCTCGGTGGATGTATCGCGTTTCAGGTTTTCCGGCGTGCCGCTCTTGGGCCAGTGCGAAAGTGTCAGCACCGTCGCCGATTTGGCCCCACCATCAACCATGATGCTGGGCGAAAACCCGGTTTCGGTCCAGGGCACATATCGGTAGGGCGGTGGCAGCATGGCTAAGCTCTCTGTTGCGTCTCCAGCATCCTAGCGCGATTTTTAGCTCAGCCCACAGAGATTTCTTTTGCCGCCCATGGCGCAATTGTTTTGACGCGGGTTTCCACCAGTTCCTGCGCGATGCGCCGGGCATCGGTGGCGATGCGTTTGGGGAGTTTGCCGAACTCGCCTTCGCGGGCCACCAGATACAACGTGCGTGATAGTGACCGACCGGGCAGGGGCAGGGCGCTTAGGGATGGCATGTGGGCGAAACCGTGGGTCAGGCATAGGGGTGTGGTGATGGCCCAACCCAAACCGGCGGATACCATGGCAAAGACGGCTTCGGTGCCATCGAATTGCAGGGTCTCGCCCACGTTGATGTCTTCGCGGGTGAGGTGGGTTTCGATCTGCTCACCGATTAGCGAACGTACGCTGTAGCCTACAAATGGGTGGTTCTGGGCCAAGCTGTTCAAATCCGGCTCACCAATACTACGAGCCATACGTTCGGGCAGAACCAGCAGGAACGGCTCCTGCATGATAATGTGACGCTCGACACCGCCCAGCGACGTCATGGGATCGGTGGACACGATAAAGTCCAGTTTACGCCGGATCAGGTCATCACCCAGGTTGGGCGAGATGCCCGACCATACCGTCATGTTTTTGGCATAGTCGCGCATGGCGCGGATCAAACCCGGCCCGGCGGTCGCGGCAAAGCTGTCGATCAGACCGATCCGCACGGTGGGGAGGGTGGCGTCACCGATATCGCGCACGCTGGCTTGCAGGGCCTCGGCCTGGGCCAGTAACTCATGGGCACGTTCCAGTAATTCCTGCCCGGCCTGTGTGGGGCGGAACGGCCTTACCCGGCGTTCCAGCAGGGGCGCGCCCAGATCATTTTCCAACTTACGAATGGTCTTGGTGACCGCAGGTTGGCTCATGCCCAGTTGCTCAGCCGCCGCCGTCATGCTGCCAGCCTCCGCCACCGTGATGAAGATGTTGAGCGATTTGAGGTCAAACGCCAAAGTATTAGTATTCTGCATGAGAATAAATATAATGAATTTTGGTTATACATGCAATGCGTGCCTGAATCCTGTTATGACACGTCATCATTTTGCCTATAGTCAATGTAGGCTTTACAGGGGACGAGCTTGTGAAAAAGTATTCCGTATTTTCGCTGGCGCGAAACGCGCTGGACTACCATGAAAACTGGACAGAGGCCTGGCGCAGCCCGGAGCCCAAACCAGAGTATGACGTGATTATTGTGGGCGGCGGCGGCCATGGTTTGGCGACCGCTTACTATCTGGCTAAAGAGCACGGTATTACGAATGTGGCCGTGATCGAAAAAGGCTGGTTGGGTGGCGGTAACGTGGCTCGTAACACCACCATCGTGCGGTCCAATTATCAGCTTGAAGGCAATGCATTCTTTTATGAGAAGGGCATGGATTTGTGGCGCGACCTGTCACAGGATCTCAACTACAACGTCATGTTCAGCCCCCGCGGCGTGATCAACCTGGCCCATAACGATGCGCAGGTTGATGCGTTCCAGCGCCGTGGTAACACCATGCGCCTGAACGGTATTGATGCGGAATGGATGACCGTTGATCAGATCAAGAAAAAAGCCCCGCTGCTGAACACCGAAAACATGCGTTACCCGGTTTATGGCGGTCTTTGCCAGCCCAAGGGCGGCACAGCGCGTCACGATGCAGTTGCCTGGGGCTATGCCCGTGCCGCCGATGATCGTGGTGTGGATATGATCCAGAATTGTGAAGTCACCGGCATGCGGATCGAGAACGGCAAAATTCTCGGCGTGGAAACCACCAAGGGCTTTATCGGCGCCAAGAAAGTGGGCGTGGCCGTTGCCGGTCATTCATCACAAGTGTTCCAGATGGCTGGTATGCGCTTGCCGATTGAGACACATTTGCTGCAAGCCATGGTTAGTGAACCTGTTAAACCAGCGCTGGATACGGTAATCACGTCTGGTGCCGCACACTGTTATATCTCGCAGTCTGATAAAGGCGAGTTGGTGTTCGGTGGCGATATCGATTTCTACAATTCATATGCCCAGCGCGGCAACTATCCCATTATCGAGCATGTGGTGACCGCCATGTGTGAGCTGTTCCCCGCGTTTAGTCGCCTGCGGCTGATGCGTACCTGGGGCGGTGTTATGGATATGTCCATGGACGGCACCCCCATCATTGATAAAACGCCTATTGATAGCCTCTACATTAATGCGGGTTGGTGCTATGGCGGCTTTAAGGCCACCCCGGCGTCTGGTTGGTGCTTTGCCCATACCATTGCGCAGGATCAGCCTCACGATCTGAGCTCGGAGATGAGGCTTAACCGCTTCGAGACCGGGCATACGCTCGATGAAAAGGGCGTCGGTTCCACGCCCAACATGCATTAGGGAGAATTAGATATGTTGATCAAATGTCCCTGGTGCGGCGACAGAGCCTTACAGGAATTCTCATATCAGGGCGACGCCACCGTGCAGCGCCCGGCAGAACCCGCTGAGCCTACAGACGCCAAGTGGGATGATGAATGGTATCAGTTTGTCTACCTGCGTGACGATCCCAAGGGCTGGCATGACGAGCTGTGGCAGCACAATCTGGGGTGCCGCAAGCACTTCAAGGCACGGCGTAACACCGTGACCCATGAAATCGCGGACACCGGACCGATGAATGAAGAATTGAAAGGGGGCGACAAATGAGCCGTTCTTACAGAACCCCCGAAGGCGGTCGGATTGATCGATCCAAGCTACTGAACTTCACCTTTGACGGTAAAGCCTATACCGGTTTCCAGGGTGATACGCTGGCCTCTGCGTTGCTGGCCAACGGCGTGAAATTGATCGCCCGTTCGTTCAAGTATCACCGCCCACGCGGCATCATGTCCGCTGGCCCGGAAGAGCCCTGCGGCATGATACAGCTGCGTGAAGGCAATCGCACCGAGCCCAACATTCGTGCCACACAGGTGGAGCTGTTTGATGGTCTGCAAGCCTCATCACAGAACCGCTGGCCGTCCGTTAAATGGGATATCAATTCCATCAACAACCTGTTCAATCGCATGTTGCCAGCGGGGTTCTATTACAAAACCTTCATGTGGCCGAAAGCCATGTGGATGACCTACGAAGAAGTCATTCGCCATGCCGCTGGTATGGGTCGTTCGGCTGATCTGCCCGATCCCGATCGGTATGAGCACATGCACGCTTACTGTGATGTGTTGGTGGCTGGTGGTGGACCGGCTGGCCTGATGGCCGCCAAGTCAGCGGCGGAATCCGGTGCGCGGGTTATTCTGGTGGACGAACACCCGGAACTGGGTGGCCACTTGCGCGGCCGCAAAAGCAAAGTCGGTGCCAAGGATGCCATGGATTGGGTTGCCGGTGTTCGCGCCGAATTGGAAGCCATGGAAGACGTGACCATTCTGTCACGCACCACGGTGGCCAGTTATTACGATCACAACATGCTGGTGCTGAACGAACACACCGGCGATCACCTGCCCACGGCGGAAGGTTGGACCCCGCGACAACGGAACTGGAAAGTCTGGGCCAAACAGGTCGTATTGGCCACGGGCTCTATCGAACGTCCGCTGGTATTCGGCAACAACGATGTGCCGGGCGTCATGCTCACGAATGCCATTCAGACTTACGCTAATCAGTACGGCGTCACGCCGGGCAATAATGCGGTGATCTTCACCAACAACGATTCCGCCTATGAGGCTGTGCTGGATATGCACGATGCCGGTATACGGGTGGCCGCTGTTGTGGACAATCGCAAGGTAGAAACCGCCGCCACGGCTACCGTGCGTGAACGTGGTATTCCTGTATTCCATAATCATGTGGTCTTTAACGTGAATGGCAATAAACACGGTGTGAAGAGCGTCGAGGTCATGGCACTTAATGAGGCCGGTGATCACGTGGCCGGTAGCATCATCAAGTTGGAGTGCGATGTACTTGGCATGTCCGGTGGCTGGACGCCAACGGTACACCTGTTCAGTCAATCACGCGGCAAGCTGAAATGGAATGAAGAACTCACCACGTTCGTGCCGAGCGAATCGTTTCAGCAGGAACGATCTGCCGGTGCCTGTAACGCCACCTGGGGTCTGAATGGTTGCCTGAAAGAGGGTGCCAAGGCTGGTGCCGAGGCGGCTAAGGCCGCTGGTTTTGTGGGTGCCAAAGCGGCATCTGCGCCTAAGTCAGACGACCACGGCATGGGCGATATTCGCGCCATGTGGCGGGTGCCACAACCACCGCATACGCACCTGAAACGGTTTGTGGATTTTCAGGATGATGTGGCAACAAGTGATGTGGAGTTGGCGGTTCGCGAGGGTTACACCTCAATCGAGCATGCCAAGCGCTACACCACATTGGGCATGGGCACAGATCAGGGCAAAACGTCCAACGTAAACGGTCTGGCTATCGTGTCCGAAGAACTGGACAAACCGATTCCCGAAGTGGGTCACACCACTTTCCGTCCGCCTTATACGGCGGTCACCATGGGGGCCATTACAGGGACAGAACGCGGGCATCACTTCTCGCCCATTCGTCGCTCGCCCTTACATGATTGGCACCTGAATGCGGGTGCCACCATGGTTCCGGCTGGCATGTGGATGCGGGCGCAGTATTACCAGCATCCCGGCGAAGGCATGTGGGATGCGATCTATCGTGAAACCCTGAACGTGCGTAATAACGTAGGGCTTTTTGATGTATCGCCACTGGGTAAGATTGATGTCCAGGGGCCGGATGCCGCCGAATTCCTGAACCGTTGCTACATCAACGGCTTTGGTAAACTGGCCGTGGGTAAATGTCGTTACGGTGTCATGCTGCGTGAAGACGGTATGATCTTCGACGATGGCACCACGTCGCGGTTCAGCGAAAACCACTTCATGATGACCACCACCACGGCCAAGGCCGGACCGGTGATGCAGCATCTTGAATACCTACTGGATGTGGAATGGCCTGAACTGAACGTGCATGTGGTATCGGTTACCGAGGAATGGTGCGGCATGGCCGTGGCCGGACCGAACAGCCGTGAACTGCTGTCGCGTATCACAGATGCAGATGTGTCTGATGAAGCCATCCCGTTCATGGGCGTGACCGAAGTAGACATATGTGGTGTACCGGGTCGGATTTACCGCATCAGCTTCTCAGGTGAGCTGGCCTACGAAGTGGGTGTGCCGTCTGATTGGGGCACGCACGTGTGGTCTCAGTTGATGGAAAAAGGCGCTGATATGGGCGTTGCCCCTTACGGCACCGAAGCCATGGGCATCATGCGTATCGAAAAAGGCCACGTGGTCGGCGCTGAGCTTAATGGCCGCACCACAGCCGACGATCTGGGTTTCGGTCCTATGACGTCGTCCAAGAAAGCCTTCATTGGACAACACGCCATTGGCAAGCCAGCGTTTCTGGAAACAGATCGTAAGCAATTGACCGGCCTTAAGTCGGTGGACGGCAAAACCAAAATCCCGCGCGGCGCACAAATCGTAGCCGATCCGGCTGGTCGTATTCCCATGGAGCAACTGGGCGAGGTAACAGCCAACTGTTACAGCCCCAGCATGAAGGAATTCATTGGTCTCGCTATCGTCAAGAATGGGCGCGAGCGCAAGGGCGAAAAATTGTGGGCCTATTCGCCGCTGACTAACGAGAAGTGTCAGGTGGAGCTTGTAAGTCCGCACATGTATGATCCGGAAGGGGAGAAAGTCCGTGGTTGATTTAACTGAACGCGTTTCCGCCCTGGCGGCGATTTACGAAACCGGCACCTTCGGTGCCACTGTGGATGGTGGCCCTTCCGTTGCATTTTCAGAGCGGCGTCCGTTGAGCATTGTTCATGTGGCGGGCAAACCAGATGACAAGGCTTTCTCGGATGGTGTGAAAACCGCCTGTGGTTGCGATTTGCCAACCACGCCGGGTGACATTGCCACCTCTGGCGATCTGTCGCTGGTCTGGCTGGCCCCGGAACGCTGGTTGGCTGTGTGTCCTAATCGTGGTTCTGGTGTGCTGGAAGCGGCTTTTCGTGATGCGTGCGGCGATAGCGGCGCCATCATTGATGTTAGTCACGGGCGTACTGTTATTCGCCTGTCCGGTGCCAATGCGCGCACGGTTCTGATGAAGGGTGCGCCACTTGATTTCCACAAAAAGGTCTTCACACCGGGACGCGCGGCACAAAGTGCTATTTCCCAGTGTGGCACCCTGATCACGTGCCCGGCGGAAGATACATTTGATGTGTATGTGTTCCGGGCTTTTGGTCAGCACATGTGGGAATGGCTGACAGATGCGGCTGGCGAATTTGGCTATTCGGTTGAGACCCCGGCTACCTGATAGCTGATCATGAGCATCCTTGATCCCACCACGCTTGCCATGATCGCCCTGATTATGGTGGCCGGTGGTATCGTCAAAGGGGCAATTGGTCTTGGCCTGCCGCTGGTATGCGTGGGCTTTATGACCATGTTTCTGCCGGCGCGTGAAGTGTTGGGCATCGCGATTATCCCCATTTTGGTGACCAACGTCTGGCAGGCCTACGAATCCGGTAGCGGCAAGGCTGAAATCCGCCGTGTATGGCCCTTGATCCTGAGTTTATGGGTAGGCCTTGGCTTCGGAGTGCATGTGGCGGCCAGTCTGTCGCCGCAAGGCCTGTACGCGGCGATTGGTGGTTTGCTCATATTTTTCTGTGTGACCGGTTTCGCGCATCCTTCGGCTCGGTTACCCAAAAAGATGGAATTGCCGGTTGGCATCGGCATGGGTGTCTTTTCAGGCTTCAGTGGCGGTGTATCCACCGTGTGGGGGCCACCCATCAGCATGTACCTATTGATGATTGGCATGAAGAAAGACGAATTTGTTCGCACCGTGGGCGTTGTGTGGTGTTCCGCCGCCGTGCCGGTGGCTGTGCTTTACGCGTACAACGGGATGATTCACGAAGGCAATGCGCTGTTGTCACTGGTCGCATGTGTACCCGCCATGCTGGGGATCTGGATCGGCCAACACATTCGTTACCGTATCTCACAAGAGCTGTTTCAACGGGTGCTGCTCATCATCCTACTGGTCATTGGCCTGAACCTGATCAGGCGAGCGTATTTCGCATGACCGAAAGCTCGCCATTCCGGCGCGGTTTTATGTCCGCGTGTGGTTTGCCAGCACTGGTGTTGTTCTCATCCATGGTTGGGTTCGGCACTCTGGCTAGCGAGGCCTCACTTGATCTGCTGCCGACCATTGTCACGACGATTGGTATCTGGGGATTGCCGGGCCAGATGGTCATGGTGGAGATGGTGGCATTTGGCGCCCCTGTATTTGCCATCGCACTGGCCGTTAGCGTAGCCAACGCCCGGTTTCTGCCTATGACATTGGCTATTACGCCCTATTTGACGAACTGGCGTGTTTCATGGATCAGGCGATTATTGTTTGCCCAGTTGGTCACGCTGACCCCCTGGGCCATGGCTTTGCAACGTTGGCCATCCATGCCGCAGGAAGACCGCGTGCCCTATTACGTGGGGTTTTCCATGATGTGTATGGTTGGGGCCACGGCGGGAACGGTGCTCGGTCATGAACTGGCCGCTGTGTTACCACGCCCGCTGACGCTCAGCCTTGTATTTTTGAGCCCCGCATTCTTTGCCATGGTGTTCGCCAGTGTTCGTCAGCGCGCCGGTGTGCTGTCGTTGATTGCGGGTGCGGCTATGGGGCCACCCATGCATATGGTATCGCCCGATTGGGGTTTGCCGCTAACCGGCCTGATCGCTGGTTCAGCCGCGTTTGGTGTGGATGCGTACCTGAAAGGTCGCGCGGCATGACACAAGACATGATGGGGGTTTCAATCTGGATCATTGTGGGCGCGTCGGTGGCGGCGACCTATTTCTGGCGTGGCCTCGGCATGATCATTGCCAGCCGTTTGCATCCCGACAGCAAGCTATCACGTTGGTTCGCGTGCGTTGCCTACGCCGTATTGGCAGGATTTATTGCCCGCATGTTGATCCTGCCCGAAGGTAGTTTAGCCGAAGTTCCGTTGCTGGATAAGCTGATACCGGTTGCTTGCGGGTTTGGCGTGATCTTTCTGTTTAAGCGTACATCCGAAACCGGAACGGTGGTCGCCTTTTTGACATTTGTGGCCATTGCCTTGTGGCGCGGTTACGGGGTCGCTTGAACAACCAAAATTTTTCATGCTCGCCGGGCACTACGATCCTTGAACCTACAGCAGCAGCGGTCATAATCATTACCCTAATCAGGGAGTGTGTTATATGAAATCGCGTGTACAGGTTGTCGTTATCGGCGGCGGTGTTGTGGGGTGCAGTGTTCTTTACCATCTGACCAAGATGGGATGGAAAGACGTGGTGCTGATTGAGCGTTCTGAACTCACGTCGGGCTCTACCTGGCATGCGGCGGGTGGGTTTCACACCCTGAACGCTGATACCAACATGGCGGCCCTTCAGGGCTACACAATCAAGCTGTATAAAGAACTGGAAGAAATCAGCGGGCAATCCTGTGGCCTGCATCACGTGGGCGGTATCACGCTGGCCAGTGACGAAGACCGTATGGACTACCTTAAGGCTGAACATGCCAAACATCAGCACATGGGGTTGGATACGCGCTTGGTAGATTTGGCCGAGATCAAAGAGCTTTGCCCGGTCATGAACACCGATGGCGTGATCGGCGGCATGTATGACCCGTTGGATGGTCACCTGGACCCGTCCGGCACCACCCATGCCTATGCCAAGGCAGCGAAAATACAAGGCGCTGAAATTTATTTGCGCAACCGGGTGCTGGAATTGAACCCGCGCGGTGATTCCACCTGGGACGTGGTCACCGAAGAAGGCACCGTGCATACGGATTATGTGATCAACGCCGGTGGCTTGTGGGCCCGTGAAGTGAACGAGATGGCGGGCGTGTACCTGCCACTGTTGCCCATGGAACATCAATATATTGTGACCGACGATATCCCGGAAGTGTACGAGCGCGAAACGGAACTGCCTCATGTGATGGATCCGACGGGCGAGAGCTATTTCCGTCAGGAAGGCCGTGGTTTGGTCCTGGGTACGTATGAGCAGCGGTGCGAACCCTGGCAATTGGACAACACACCCTGGGAATTTGGCCACGAGTTGCTTGAAAACAAACTGGATCGTATCAGTGAGTCCCTTGAAATGGCTTATCACCGTTATCCTTGTCTGGAGCACGCCGGTATCAAGACCATCATCAATGGGCCGTTTACCTTTGCGCCCGATGGTAATCCGCTGGTCGGCCCGGTACCGGGCGTGCCCGGGTACTGGACTGCTTGTGCCGTGATGGCCGGGTTCAGCCAGGGCGGCGGCGTTGGTAAAACGGTGGCTGAATGGATGGTGGATGGCGAGGCATCTTGTGATGTGTTTGCCATGGATGTGGCGCGTTTCGGTGACTATTGCTCGCGCTCATACACCCGCGACACGGTGGTGCAGAACTATCAACGCCGGTTTGCGGTGGGTTATCCCAATGAAGAACTGCCCGCAGGCCGCCCCCTAAAGACCACGCCGATGTATGGTGTCTGGAAAAGTCAGAACGCTGTGTTCGGGGCCATGTACGGTATGGAAGCCGTGAACTATTTCGCACCTGAAGGTGAAGAGCCTTACGAGATCCCTACGTTCCGACGCTCTAATGCGTTTGATACCATTGGGGAAGAATGTCGCGCGGTACGCGAAGCCGTTGGTCTCAATGAGGTTCACAATTTCGGCAAGTACGAGTTCACCGGCCCGGATGCAGAAAGCTGGCTGAATTATCTTCTGACCAACCGGGTGCCCAAACAAGGTCGCATGACGCTATCGGCTATGTTGAATCCCAGTGGCAAGCTGATGGGTGATTTCACCATATCGCGGTTGGGGCCTGGACGTATTCAGCTAACCGCATCCTATGGGGCGCAAGCCTTCCATATGCGGTGGTTCCTGGATCATCTGCCCGAAAGTGGTGTGGCCGTGGAAAATGTCTCTGACACCCGTATTGGTTTGCAGGTCGCAGGGCCCAATGCCCGCAAGGTGATGGAGAAGGTCACGCGCAACGATGTTTCCAACGAAGCCTTCCCGTTTCTGAGCGTGGGCGAAATGGAAGTGGGCATGGTCCCCGCCATTGTGTGTAGGGTCAGCTACACCGGTGCTCTCGGTTACGAGATTTACGTCACGCCCAATCATCAGATCGCGCTGTATGAAGCCCTTGTGGCGGCAGGTGCCGATCTTGGCATGCGTCCGTTTGGCATGCGGGCCATGATGTCACTCAGGTTGGAAAAATCGTTTGGATCATGGATGCGGGAATACAAACCCGATTACACCCCGGCGGAAACAGGCCTTGATCGGTTTGTGAAGACCGAGAAAAACGATTTCATTGGTCGTGATGCCGCCGTGGCCGATCAGGAAAATCCACCTGCCCGTAAGCTCGTGACCATGGTGGTTGATGCGCTGGACGCCGATGTGGTGGCGGATGAACCCATTTGGCTGGGTGACGATGTGGTCGGATTTGTGACTTCGGGCGGCTATGCGCATTACAGCAAAAAATCTGTTGCCATGGGCTTCGTGCCACGTGAAATGGCTGTGGACGGTGCCGCATTCGAAATCGAAATTCTGGGTAACCGGCGTCCTGCGACCATCTTTACGGCACCGCTGTTTGATCCGGATGCTGCACAGATGCGGGGATGATCGGGTAATTCAAAAAAGTTCGGGCGGCCCCTTGGAAGGGACCGCCCGTAACATAAATAGGTCAGGCTACTTGGGGGGTTAGCGGCTTATAAAAAACCAAAGACCTATTTACGATTCTATACAATTAATCTCAGGGAGGCTAATGCAAGGTTATTGTAAGCTGTTGTAAGGTTACTGTAATGTGATTTTTATTGAATGCAATAGAAAAAGTGAGCATCTACCATCATAAATGATGTTTTTACTGTAATCTATTGATAACAAAGAGAATAATTTTTATTTAATTCAGATATATTTTGATACGAAAACAATATTATGTGAAATTATTGTGAAAAATCCTGACAAAACCCCGTGTTTTCACGCCAAGTGAGCCTATAAATGAAACAGAGTCCCTGGTGGTGGGATAGCGTACCGCGCACACCACGACCCGCAGACAATAGTGTTGGCGCGACCCTCGCGTTGCCGACCGATATCGATGTACTCGTCGTGGGAGCCGGTTTTACGGGCCTGACTACCGCCATGACCCTTGCCCGTGCTGGACGGTCTGTGGCCGTGTTGGAAAAAGAAGCGGCTGGTTACGGGGCCAGTACCCGAAACGGCGGAATGATCGGCAGCGGTCATCGGGTGGCATTCACGGAAGTGGCGCGGCAATACGGCGAAGATGTGGCAGAGGCCGTCCTGGGTGAGGGGAAATTAGCGCTCAGCTATACAACCGACCTGATAGAAGAAGAAAATATCGAATGTGATTTTGTCCGGTGTGGTCGGTTCCGCGGCGCATGGCGCGCGCAGGATTACGATGCCATCGCCCGGGAAGCTGACATTTTGCGAGCCAAGCTGGGCGTCCCCATTGAAATGGTGGCGAAGGCGGATGTGCATAAAGAGGTTGCCACCGACGCCTATCACGGCGGCTGTGTTTACCTGGAGCACGGTGGACTGCATCCGGCCAAGCTGCACCATGGTCTTTTACGTATCGCCCGTGACGCGGGTGCAGGTGTGTTTGAGCAAACCGAAGTCCTGCGTATCCGCCATGACGAGACCAAGTATGTGGTCGAAACCACGCGCGGCGTTATTCGCGCTGGTGAGATCGTGATGGCGACAAACGGATATACCACCGCTGCGGCTCCCCAAATGAAACGATCCCTGATTCCAATCGCCAGTTACATGATCGCCACGGAACCTCTGGGGCGTGATATCGTTGATGCATTATTTCCAAGCAAGCGCATGATCGTGGAAACACGGTCCCGGCATTGTTACTACCGCCCTTCGCCGGATGGTGAGCGTATTCTGCTGGGCGCACGGGCAGCGCTCAACCATATCAATACGGCGCGCAGTGGCCTTATTTTGAAGGATTTACTGACCGGCATTTTACCCCAATTGGGTGATGTGAAGATCAGCCATTCCTGGCTCGGCACATTGGGTTTTACCAAGGATCACCTACCCCGGATTGGCCGCGATAATGACGGTGTATTTTATGCTATGGGGTATTCCGGCTCCGGCGTGGCCATGGCCCCTTATCTGGGGTGGCGAGTGGCAAACAAGGTTTTGGGACGCGCCGAGGGCAATACCGGGTTCGATCCTATGGATTTCCCCCGCGTGGCGTTCCATCCGTTCATTCCCCTTGGTTTGCCTTTCGTGAATTTGTGGTATCGTTGGAAAGACATTGTAGAAGGCTCATGAGACCAGAATATGAGAAACGAACATGACTGACGCATTCAAAGCTGCCTGTGTGCAGAACTGTGCCGGACCCGACATGACGGCCACCATCGCCCGATCTGTGGATTTGGTTCACAAAGCCCGTGACAAGGGCGCCGACCTGATTGCCTTGCCGGAATTCTTTTCCTGCCTGCATGTGGGGGAAGGTGGCCTGGAAACCGGCGCGGTTGCTGAGGCTGATCACCCGGCATTGCCGATCTATCAAAAGGTCGCCCAGGACACGGGCGCGTGGATCATGCTGGGATCGCTCGGGATTAATGATGGCGGGGCACGTCTGCGCAACCGCACATTCGTTATGTCGCCTGATGGTGAAATTGCTGCGCGTTATGACAAGATACACATGTTTGATGTGGAACTCGGCAACGGCGAAAGTTACCGGGAATCAGATCGATTTGAGCCAGGCACCGAAGCTGTTGTTACTTCAACACCCTTCGGTCAAGTGGGGCTGAGCATCTGTTACGATCTGCGGTTTGCCTATTTGTACCGCTCCCTGGCCCATGCCGGGGCTCAGATCCTGGCCATCCCAGCCGCCTTTATGCGGACAACGGGACAGGCCCACTGGCACACCTTATGCCGGGCGCGGGCGATTGAGACGGGGTGCTACGTCATAGCGCCTTGCCAAAGCGGTGAACACGGCCGGGCGGTAACTTACGGCCATTCGTTGATTATCGATCCGTGGGGCGAAGTTCTGGCTGATGGCAGTGGCGAAAACGAAGATGTGATCATCGCCGAGATCGATTTGAACAACGTGGATGTGGCGCGGGCCAAGGTACCGGCCCTCAACCACGACCGGGATTATCAAAACCCGGATGCGGCTAATCTGACACTAAAGGCAGGCGAATAAACACGTGACCACAGATACCATAAAAAAACACTTCCTGGGCTGGCAATGCCGCCTACGGCAACATTCCATTCGTCATATGAACGGCCAACCCACACAAGCGGCCCGCCCGGACGTGGTGGTTGGTGGTACGGACACGGCCTATGAAGGCGTGACCATTGTTCTGGTTCGAAAAGAGTCGAAAGATATCACCAAAGAGTTTCGACATATGATCAAACGTACAGGCGATCCGAAAAATAGATTTGAGACAGCGCTCAAATTTATGGCCGAAAATTATTATCAGCATCCCATGGAATTTTCTGATCAGTTTACGGCGTTGTTTGGGCCTGGATCATCAGCAGCGGGAAACCTGCTATCGGCTGGAAGCGCCACGGTGCTGTTTGATGAGAAGAATCAGAAATACACGTTGCCGTGCACAGTCCGTATGCTGGATGAAACATCTGACGAATGGCAGGCCACCTATTGGCACAACCATCTATTCGCCCATATGATTCCGGGCGATTCACAGATCCTGCAATTCACCCCGGACTGGTCCGCAGCTACGGCGGAACCGGGTGTGTATTAAGGATTTTCCATTGATATCATGAACCGATAACCCAGGACGCAGGCGCATGGCCCCCCAATTTGCCGCATTCAGCCGCTCAGAACATGACGAACGTTTGAGTCTTGCTCGTCAGGTAATCAAGGGTGCCGGTATTGATGCCTGTATCCTGTCCGCGCCTGAGAACATTTATTATTTTTGTGGGTATGACAGCTGGGTTTCCGTTAACAGCCCGCAATCATTGATCTTCACCACAGGTGAGGATGACCCCACCATCATTTTGCGTGACGTAGATATAACACTGGCAACCGAAACCACCCGGACCCGTGACATTCGAACCTACAACATGGTGGCTGAGAGTTACGCCGAGCGGGTAAAGAATATCCTTCAGGAAAAAGGCATAACGGGTGGACGTGTTGCGATCGAGTTTGCCTCATACGCTCTGCCCATGTCACTGGGTGATGGGCTGCGCGCAGCCTTGGGCGGGATAGAACTGGTGGATTCCACCGGCCTGTTGGGCGATCTGCGTCACATCAAATCCCCTGCGGAAATGGCCTATATGGAAGAAGCCGCCAGATATTCAAACTTGGGGCTGGCGGCCATGAAAGCTGCCACCGCCCCTGGTGTCAGTGAAATTTCGGTAGCCGCCGAAATAGAATCCGCCATACGTCGGGCGGGTAGCGATTTTTGGGCAATTCCCACAGAGCTTAGTTCTGGAACACGCTCCGCCGGTGGGCATGCGACACCCCGAAACCGGCTGATAGAAACGGGCGATCTGGTACACGCTGAATTTGCCGGTGTTGCGGCGCGTTATCATGCGACGGCCATTCAGACCATCGCCGTTGGCGATCCCTCTGCGCGGTCGCGCGAACTTTATGACATCGGTATCGCATCCCTCATCGCCGGGATGGACGCCGTTAAACCAGGCGTATCCGTCGGTGCTGTGGAGGAAGCTTCGCTGGTTCCTTTGCGAGCGCACGGCCTGGAACATGCTGCGATGATGCGTTTCGGGTACGGTATCGGCATCGCCTATCCCCCGATCTGGCTGGAAACCCTGCAGATTGCTCGCGGTTTTGACTATGTTCTAAAACCTGGAATGGCGTTTGTTCTTCATTCATGTCTCGAACTGCCGGACGAGAACCTGGGTGTTGTTCAGGGCGGCACATACGTCCTTGAAGAGAGCGGGCTGCGCTTGCTGGCCGGTGCTGGTGCATGCGAATTGGAAGTCTTGTAGGCGTTCCTGTCTTCACCAAATGTTGTTCGCCGAGAGTTACAAGCCAATTCCGCCCCGTTTAAAGTCGCACGTCTTCCAGAAAGTTATCCAGGTCTGTCTGCGCCAGTCGGTTGGAATAGTTGGTTATGGTGCAGTGTGCAATTTCACCGATAATGTCGAACAGGTTTTCCCTGCTTAGTCCCTCATCCTGAAATTTCTCCAGCACATCGTCAGCCAAGCCACCTTTTGTCTCCTGAATCGCTTTCGTGGCTTTCAGGATGAGCTGCCGTCGCGCATCCGCAGGTTCAATACCGTCAAGAATGGCCGCAATTTCGCTATCGGGCAGCCCCGTATGGCGTGATGCCAGAATATGTGCCGGAATGCAGTAATGACAGCCATTGGATTCCGCCATCCATAGATCGATGACCTCACGGTCATCATCAGACAGGCTACAGGTTTTCAGTCGGGTGTGAACATGGACAAACATGTCCAGAAGTGCCGGTGAGTTCGCGATTGTTTCAACAACGCGCCATCTCTCACCCCAATCACCGAATAAATCATCCAGGACTTTCGCCACGTCACTTGAGGCGGTGGCGGATTCTACAGGGGCTATGCGGGCCATGTGGGTCTCCTGATCTGAAATAGTCTGTGGCCAAAGGATACGCCGGGCGTGGGGTGCTGTCTAATTTGCCCTGCGTTAGTTGCATGGGTGTCATGCATTCTTGCCATTGGTGAATTCTGCATTCCCACCCTACATTCCTGGCAATGGGATGATGCATCCCGACACATTCACATAAGGATACAGGAACATGTTTGTTATTGGCCCAGCTTCAGACGTCACAAACCGGGTTCTCGGCTCATTCATCGGTGCAATTGCACTTTTGACGATCGCACTGAACCTCTTCAGCTAAGTTACCCTCGCTGAAGACGAAAAAACGGCGCTCCTTGTGGGCGCCGTTTTTTATTGCCTGCCTCCCCTCTCGTACTATCAAGCGATAGTACTGCCGGGTGTCGTACAATCGCTTCACGATTCTACTTACCTCTCGAACTTTGAAGCCAAAGTTCTGCCGGGGTAGATACCAACGCTTTGCGTTGCTATCTACCTTTCCACACAGGATCACGTTTTTCGGCGAATGCCTGTGGGCCTTCCTGGGCATCTTCGGATGCCAGCATGATGTCGAACATGGGCAGCCCGCCATTCTTCATCATGGCGTAGCATTCCTCGATACCCACGCTCTGGGTCAGGCGGATGGTTTCCTTTGTGGCGGCCAGCGCCAATGGTGCCGCCGCAATCATGGTTTCAGCCATTTCACGCGCTGCAACCATTAACTGATCAACCGGCACTGCGGCATTTATGATGCCCCAGCGCAGGGCCTCTTCCGTGCCCATGCGGCGTCCGGTGAGTAGCAGTTCCTTGGCAATGTTCATGGGAATCATGCGAGGCAACCGGAAGCAGCCGGAATCACCGATAACACCGGCAAAAATTTCGGGTTGCCACATTTCCACGTGATCAGCGGCAATAATGATATCCGCCGCCAATGCCAGTTCGAACCCGCCGCCAATGGCGTGGCCGTTCATGGCTACGATGACAGGCTTGTTCAGATCAAACAGCTCGTTGATGCCACCAAACCCGCCGACGCCATAATCACTGTCATAGCTTTCGCCCTCGGCGGCAGCCTTCAAATCCCAGCCCGCTGAAAAGAACCGATCACCGCCACCCGTCAGGATGGCCACGCGCAGGTCGTTATCGTCACGGAAGTCAGAAAATACCTGGCCCATGGCGGTGCTGGTCGCAGCATCAATAGCGTTGGCCTTTGGCCGGTCCAGCGTGACCTCAAGAATTTGCCCGTTCCGGGTGACTTTCAATTCATCATTCATCGTGCTTACCTTTTTCTGATTAGGGCATCCACGGCCACGGCACCATTTTCCAGCGCCAGCAATGGGTTCACGTCCAGCTCTCGCAAATCATTCCAGTTGTCCTGTGCATACGTAGCAACAGCCATGATGTTATCGACGATGGCATCCATATCCGCAGCTGGGCCGCCACGGTAACCGCCTAGCAACACAGCAATTTTCAAACTCTCCACAGCGTCTTTGACGTCATCACGCGAGGTGGGCAGCAACAGGGTCTTTGCGTCCTGTAACAACTCAACCAGAACCCCACCCGCTCCGATGACCAACACCGGTCCGAACTGAGGGTCGCGCTCCACACCAACGATGAGCTCAGCAATGGCGCCACCCATCATGCGTTCTACCAGAAACTGATCAGACAGGTGTTTCATGCCCTGAACGGCGTCGACAACGGCCTGTTCATCATTCAGGTGCAGGGCTACGCCTCCGGCATCGGTTTTGTGCGTGAGATCTGCGCTAACAGCCTTGACCACCACGGGGTAACCCAATTCGGTTGCTGCCGTGGGGGCATCGGCAGCGGATACCATCTGTGCATCCGGAATGCTCAGACCTGCACCAGCCAGCGTTTGTTTGCTTTCCCATTCATCCAGTGTGTGGGTATCACTATCATCAATGGCCATCACAGCTTTCATGGGCGAAGGCAGATTGCCAGCACGGGCGTCGGCGTGATGTTTACCGATCCAGGCGGCTGCTTCATAGGCGTGCAGGGCATCGTCCAGCCCTTGCATGGGGATAATACCGCGTTCCAGCAACCACTGGCGGGTTTCTTCCGGCATAGCTTCCTGTAAGGAGCTAATCATAACACCTAACGATCCGGTGGATTTCACGCCACTGGCAAACGCCCGGGCGGCTTTGTCCCATTCGCTGACATCGCAAAGGCCGGGTTTCGGGTAATCCATCATAATCTGCGTCACATCGTACCCACAGCGTAATACAGCGGTATATGTGGCTTCCAGTTTTTCTTCGTCACCCCAGATAAAGGTGTGATAATCGAACGGGTTGGAGATGCTCACCAGATCATTGAGGGTTGAACGGATGTCGCTGCGCTGGTCATCGGTGAAATCGTCGAAATCAAGATCCAGATCGTTGGAACAATCGGCCACCATGGCGGCTTCACCACCTGAACAGCTGAGCGATGCAATGCGATTGCCACCCAGAGTTCCGGCGTATCCCAGAAATTTGAGCGCTTCCATAAAGGCGGGGATTGAATAGCAGCGATAAATACCAAGCCGGTCGAACAAGGCGGCATACATATTGTCGGCCCCTGAAAGGGTAGACGTATGGCTGACCGTGATGGCAGCCCCGGCCTCAGACCGGCCAGACTTAATGGCAACGATGGGGACACCTTTTTCCAGCGCACGTGTGGCGGCGCGGGCAAAGGCGGGTACGTCCTTCACGCCTTCGATCAGAATACCGATGGCCTTGATGCGGGGATCATCCAGCATGGCCTCGATGAATTCGGTTACGCCCATGACGGCCTGATTGCCCAATGACGCCATGTAAGCAATGGGTACGTCGCGCTGTTGCATGGTCATGTTGATGGCGATGTTGCCGCTCTGCGACAGGATGGCGACGCCTTCGTCCACGGGTTTGCCGCCATGCTGGTCGGGCCATAAGGTTACGCCGTCCAGATAGTTGAGCGTGCCGTAACAGTTAGGCCCCGCAATCGGCATATCACCGGCCGCCTCAACCAACTGCCGTTCCAGTTCTGCACCTTCTTCGCCCACTTCGGCGAAACCCGACGCGAATGATACGGCACCACCAGCCCCCATATCGGACAGAATCTTCACGGCCTCGATGGTGGTGTGGCGATTGACACCGATGAACACGGCATCGGGGGGCTCGGGCAAATCTTCGATTGCCTTGAAGCACTTCTCGCCACCCAGCTCATCACGCTTTGGATTGATGGGCCATATGGGCCCCTGGAAACCAAAGGCACGGCATTGACGCACCACCTCGTCCGACCACTTACCACCCAGAATGGCCACGTGACGGGGCTTCAGAAACCGTTTTAAGCGATCAATATCAGTCATTTAACTCTCAAAAGGCCGTAACAGTGAGCGGGATATGATATGGCGCTGAATTTCGCTGGTGCCATCCCAGATGCGCTCCACACGCGCGTCGCGCCAGATACGTTCCAGCGGCAGGTCAGCCATCAGGCCCATGCCACCCAAAATCTGGATGGCTTCGTCTGAAACACGCGCGAGCATTTCGGTTGCGGCGACCTTTGCCATGGCAAAATCCTGATCAACAGCGGTGCCTTGATCCAGCTTCCATGCGGCTTTAAGGGTCAGTAGCTCTGCCGCTTCAATATCAATTGCCATATCGGCCAGCTTGAAAGATACACCCTGGTTTTTGCCAATGGGCTTGCCGAATTGCACGCGGGTGGCGGCCCATTCGGTGGCGATTTCGAACGCCCGTTGCGCACGACCGACGCACATGGCGGCAACCGACAGACGCGTGGCACCCAGCCACTCGTTGGCCACATCAAAGCCGTGATCGGCTTCGCCGAGAACTTGTGACGCGGGTACGCGGCAGTTATCGAACTCCAGAACGCTGTTGTGATAACCCCGGTGGGATACAGACTTGTAACCGGTTTTAACCTCAAACCCCGGCGTGCCCATATCCACCAAGAACGTGGTGATCAGCTTTTTTGGCCCACGCGGGGTTTCTTCTTCGCCGGTTGCGGCAAACAGGATCACATAGTCCGCCACATCGGCGTGGCTGATGAAATGCTTGATGCCGTTGATGACGTAATCATCACCATCTTTTTCAGCTTTGCATTTCATGGACCGCACGTCTGATCCGGCGCCCGGTTCGGTCATGGCCAGACAGTCCACCTTTTCACCGCGAATGGTGGGCAGCAGATAGTTCTCGATCTGATCACCGGTACAGGCTTGTAGAATATTGCTGGGCCGTGCGACGGCGTATTGCAGGGCAAAACTCGCCCGACCCAGTTCCCGTTCCAGCAACGTGAGCGACACCGTATCCAGACCGCCGCCGCCGAGGCTCTCCGGCATGTTGGCGGCGTAAAAGCCCATCTCCAGGCTTTTCTGTTTAATCTGTTCGATCAGTTCAGGGCGGGCGTGATCTGTGGCTTCAACCTCTTCCTCATGAGGATAAAGTTCTTCTTCCACAAAACTGCGCACGCTTTCCACGATCATGCGGTGTTCGTCGTTAAGGCCGAAATCCATGGTGTCAGCCTTTTGTTTTCATCTGGCGGCCCACGTTGGCGGGTGTTTCCAGAGCGGCGTGTGCGGCAGCAACCGCATCCAGCGCTTCTTTAACCTGTGGCTCAAACGGACAAGCGTGCGAAGCTTTCAGGTCCACATGCACCAACAACTGTTCGGCGGTACACAACAGATCGCCGGTTTGTGCATGGGTCATCTGGTGGAAGAAGTGGAACCGTTTGTCATCCACGCCCAAGACCTGAACGCTGATCCGGAACGGCTCACCCACACCGACTTCCTTGATGTAGTTGATATGCGTTTCCCCGGTGAATACGGATTTACCCGCATCACGGTAGGCTTCATCGATGCCCACATAGCGGAACAGTTTGTCGGCGGCCCAACCACAGGCTTCCAGATAGGCAGCCTCGTTCATGTGACCGTTGTAATCAACCCAGCCGGGCAGCACGGAACCGCTGTATTGTTCCAGCGGTGTGGGAACGTCTGCACCGGGTGTCCAGTGTTTGGTACCAATGCTCAACTGCGCACTTTCGTCATCGTTCAGGGTCTTGCCGGATGCGATGTTGTGCGGGCGCAGGGTGCGCATGATATCGATCAGACAGTTATCGCGAAGTTGCTCCCATTCCTGAATGGTGCGGCCTTTGGCTTGCTCGGTTGTGCCCTCAACCATACGGTCGATGAGCTCTTCGGTTAGTTCCGGTGCTTTCAGGTGCGTCCACGGCAATTCCAGCGCCGGGCCAAAATGCTCCAGCATATGGCGCATCCCGGCTTCGCCACCAGCCAGTGTGAAGGTCATATTGACGCCCATTAGAGCCCAGCGAAGACCTGGTCCGTATATGATGGCTTCATCCAGTTCCTGCGTGGTGGCGACTCCGTCTTTGACCATGTGCAGAATTTCGCGCCAGATGGCTTCCTGCAATCGGTCGGACAGGTATCCGTCAACTTCCTTGCGCACCTGCAGGACATGCATGCTCAGGGACTTGTAAAATTCACCGGCTCTTTCTTTGGCTTCCTGCGACGTTTTGTTACCACCGACCACTTCACACAGGGGCAGCAGGTAAGATGGATTGAAGGGATGACCAATGATAATCCGTTCGGGGTGGTTACAGGCTTCCTGAATATCTGAGGGCAACAACCCGGATGAGCTTGATGCCAGAATAACGTCGGGCCGTGCGACACGGTCCAGCGTCACAAAGATGCTTTGTTTTATATCCAGCCGGTCCGGCGCATTTTCCTGAATGAAATCCGCTGTGCGGCCGACTTCTTCCAGATCAGTGGTAAAGGCGAACGCCGGTGGCTCTGGCGTTTTGGCCCAACCGATCTTGACCAGCGCTGGCCACGCATTGGCAATCTTGCTGATCATGATCTCCTCGGCACCTGGTGCCGGGTCTGTTGCGATAACATTGTAGCCTCGCGCCAGGCAGCGCGCCGCCCAACCGGCACCGATCACGCCTGATCCAACAATGCCTACTGTTTTAATCTCGGACATATGTGTGTTCCTTCTTAGCAAAACCCGAGCAAATTGATCTCAATTTGTGACGGTGGCTTTGCGTTATCCAATACGTTAGCGCTTAACAAGACCAAGATGATCGCGGGCGTCCTGTGGGCTCATGGCATTGGCACCCATCAATTCGATAATCTTGCGGGCCTTTTCAACCAACTGTGCGTTGGTGGCAAAGACGCCACGTTCCAGATACAGGTTGTCTTCCAGACCCACACGCACGTGACCACCCATGGCGGCTACTTGCGCCATCATCGGCATCTGATTGCGGCCAATGCCAAACCCGGCCCAGATCGCATCATCGGGCAGGGAATCGACCATCACGCTCAGGTGTTTGGCGGTGGCTTCGGCACCGAACGGGATACCCATGCACAACTGAAATAGCGGTTGCGAGGAGATCAGGCCTTCTTCGCACAAATTGCGGGCATTCCATACGTTGCCTGTATCGAATGCTTCGATTTCCGGTTTAACGCCCAGTTCCTGAATGCGTTTGGCCATGACGCGCAACATATCGGGTGTGTTGATCACAACCGTGCTGCCGTTACCAAAGTTCAGCGAGCCACAATCGAGCGTGCAAATTTCCGGCAGCAGTTTTTCAACGTGCGCCAAGCGTTCCAGCGGACCAGCCACATCTGAGTCAGGATGGTAGTTCATGGGTGTTTCGCCGGGGCCGAACGTGATGTCACCGCCCATACCGGCGGTCAGGTTGATGACCACGTCTGTTTCAGAATCGCGAATGCGTTCCACGACTTCGGTGAATAGATCAACGCGGCGTGACGGCTTACCTGTTTCAGGCTCGCGCACGTGGCAGTGAACCACAGCGGCGCCCGCTTTGGCCGCATCGATCGCTGACTCAGCAATTTGCTGGGGTGTGATGGGTAGATCAGGGTGTTTATCTTGAGAGGCGCCGGAACCGGTCACAGCACAGGTAATAATGATGTCGTTACGCATGAAATAATTCTCCAATTTTTGGGCAATTTTCAGAAATTCGGTGATTTTTACCTACTTGATTTCCTTGAGTATAGGCGGATGATTGGTATAGGTTTTCAAATAATCAGCTAAAATTTGTATAAAAACGGCGTATTATGCTGAATCTTGAGGTGTTTTATGTTTGGTGACCCGGCCACCGGCGGCACACAGAAAATCGGTTTTCTGCTTCTGGGCAGATTCTCCATGATGGCGTTGTCATCGGCGCTGGAACCCTTGCGTATGGCTAACACCATCAGCGAGAAACCCTTATATGACTGGACTATTTTAAGTGTGGACGGAAATCCCGTTCAGGCCAGTAACGGCATGGAAAATCTGGTTTCCAGTAACATCAATTCCATGCAGCGCCTGCCCATGGTGGTTGTCTGTGCCAGCTATGATCCGCATTTGGTAGCGGCTTCCAATGTTCGATTATGGTTGCACCGACAGGCCCGGCACGGGGCGATCATCGGATCGCTCGATACAGGTAGTTATGTTTTGGCGCGGGCCGGGTTGCTGGATAATTACCGCGCCACCATTCACTGGGAAGCGCTGGACGCCTTCGCCGAAGAATTCCCTCATGTGGACACAGTGCAGGACATTTTCGTTGTGGACAGGGACCGGTTTTCGTCTGCGGGCGCCACGGCCAGCCTGGACATGACGCTGTACCTGATCCGTACCCAGCATGGCCCTGATTTAGCGCGGCAGGTGGCCGAACAATTTATCTATGCGGGCGAGCGTGATGCCCACGCCCAACAGCGCATGAGCACGGCCCAACGTATTTCCCTGCGTAACCCAAAATTGGGCAAGGCCATCGCCTATATGGCGGACAATCTGGAAGAACAGATTGCCACCACCATCGTTGCCAATCATGTGGGCCTGTCGGTACGCGCGTTGGAGCGGTTATTCGGCAAATGGCTGAAAACAACGCCGGCCCGGTACCATCGCCAAATCAGGCTGGAACGGGCGCGCGCGCTGGTACAGCAAACGGCGTTACCCATGTTGGAGATTGCTCTTCGGTGCGGCTTTGGTTCCGCCGCCCATTTCAGCCAAGCTTATTCCGGCTATTTCGGCCGTCCACCGTCAGGGGACCGGGAGTATACAAGAGTTAGTTTCTGAGGTCCGAGAATATGGCACATGTTGTAGATGCCACGGTTCATCCCTGTGGATTATGTGGATAACTTGCGCATAACGCGCACTGTTTGTACATATGCATTAAATATGTGCAATAAATAGCAATTCTTGCACATATTTCTATGATTGAATATAATGCCAGGGTAACTACCCACATATGAGAGTGAGAAAATGGCTAATTTCGATCCAAAACTACCCTATAACGCCCTACCGGATTTGCCACCACACGCGGATATCGAGTCAAAGGCGATTCTAAAGAAATGTATTTTAGCCCGCGCCGCTCTTGCGGAATTGAAACAAGCAGGTGAATTGATCCCCAATCAAAATGTCTTGATAAACACAATCCCACTCCGTGAGGCGCAAGGTAGTTCTCAAATCGAAAATATAATTACGACCACAGACAGGTTGTATGAATTTGCTGCAACAGAATCGCAAGCAATGGATGCCAATACCAAAGAAGCTTTTCGCTATCGAACGGCACTTTATCAGGGATACAAAGACGCACATCGCCATCCTATATCAACGAGAACCGCTGTTCAGGTTTGTCGAACCATAAAAGGTGTCGAAATGGAAATTAGAGCCACGCCTGGGACTGCATTACGAAATGATGCGACCGGAGATATCATCTACACCCCACCTGAAGGGCAGGACCGGCTTCATAACCAGTTAGGTAATTGGGAACGTTTTATCCACAATGAAACAGAAGTGGATCCACTAATTCGCATGGCAATCGCACATTACCAGTTCGAAGCAATTCATCCGTTCACAGATGGAAATGGCAGAACTGGTCGTATCCTCAATATCTTGTACCTCATAGGAGAGGGGTTGTTAGAAATTCCTGTTCTCTACCTGAGTCGTCACATCATTGAAAACAAGGATGACTATTATCGCCTGTTAATGGAAGTTACGGCAAAAAATAACTGGGAAGAATGGATAATATATATGCTGAGTGCAATTGAGGAGACGGCGAAATGGACGACAAACAAAATTCGCGGCGTTCGTAATCTCATGGGTTCTGCAAACGAGTTCGTGCATCAAGCGGCACCAGGGGTATTTCGGCAAGAATTGGTAGAGCTAACATTCGTTCAACCTTATTGCCGAATATCAGACCTCGTTGATGCTGGCATTGCGGAACGGAGAACTGCATCTAAATATTTGAAGATACTTTCTGACATTGGTTACCTTCATCCAGCGAAGATAGGCCGTGACAAGCTTTTCATTAACACCCGGTTCCTCGCTCTACTCATGGATGAGGAAAATGATTACGAATTTCCTCGGCCTGGATAGAGTTACTCAGCTAGCAACCGCTTCGTGGCATCGCACACGCGCGTGAAGGCGTCGCCAGCGCGGTTGGATACATGCCGTGCGCGCAGGAAACTGTGGACCAGGCCACTCTCCACGATCAGTTCCACGTCGACGCCAGCGGCTTCTAACCGGCGGGCGTATTCCACGGAATCATCGCGGACCGGGTCATATTCTGCGGCCTGAACAAAAGCCGGGGGTAGGCCCGTCATGTCTTCGGCGGCCAGTGGTGCGGCCAGTGCATCATCCGGCATGCGGCCATCGGGCCAGTAGAATTTATGGTACTCGTCGATATCCGCTGTGCTGAGCAACGGTGCGTCACTGCATTCTGTATAGGACGGCAAAGAACCGTCGCCACCAAAAGCGCCGTACATCAGAATTTGTGCGGCAATCTTTGGGCCACCTTTGTCTCTGGCGCGCCGGGCTAAACCAGCAGATACGTGCGCACCGGCGCTATCACCGCCCACACCAATGCGGTCAGGGTCGATGCCGTATTTATCCGGGTTTCCTGCGACGGCTTCAACCACGCACCAGCAATCTTCATGGCCCACTGGATAGACGATTTCCGGGGCCATTCTGTAATCCACCGCTATTACGGTGACACCGGCCCGGTGGGCTATTTCCGCCGTGACGGAATCGTGGCTGTCCAGATCACCCACGACCCATCCGCCGCCATGGAAGAATATCAGGCACCCCATACGAGGCGGACCTTCGGGCTGGTAGATACGGATGGGGATATCAAAACCGTTGCCGGGAACGGTATCGTTCGTGATCGAAAGACCAGCGGGATGCGGTTTGTCGAATTCCTTGCACAACGCCGTATACCGACTGCGCTGCTCTTCCCCGCTTTGGAAGGCCGAGTCTTCATCAAAAAAGTTCAAACACTTGTCCACAAATGCCTGCATCTCCGGATCAAGGTTGTATTTGGCCATGGTCTTATCCCAATTTTGGTCCTGATCTTGGTCCTAATCGTTGGCGTCGCCACCACCGGCACCGTGTTCACGGGATTCAGCGGAATCCGGTACCAACACGGCACGGGACATCTGAACCAGCTCTGCCCACTGGGCCTTGTCAACTTCGGTGCCGTGGGCCAGACAATCCTGACGGCGCGTGTCAATCTGCTGCGCGGTCAGCAATTGCCCCACAGGTGCTCCCGAGTTGCCTTGTGGATCGTAGATGACCTTGGCATCACACCGCGTTGTAACATCGTTCAGCGTGTCCAGATTACCGCCATCAATCCATACCTGTTCACCGCTTACCGTTGCGCAGATGGCATCACCGGCGATTTCCCATCGCAACGTAAAGGTACCCGACTGGTGTGTTCTACGGGCGGCAAAGGGAATCAGATATAATGGCGCGCACGCGTTTACGACGGTCAATTCAACGACGTTTGAAACGGCATCTGCGACAGCCAGATCAATGGCATCCACACCAAGCGATACCAACGGTAATCCGGCGGCATCAAGTTGGGTGGCACTTTCCGTTCTTGATAGTGACAGCGACCAATCGGCCCCTGTGCTCAGATCCACGGTGCTGACCATGACAATGCCGGGGAAACCATGCTCGGCCAACCACATGGTGGCGAAGGCACCTTCCCGGTCATGCCCGGCAGGAACACCGGCGGCTTCCAGACAGCGCTGGGTGATTTTCCATACCTCAAACAGCGATACATGCATCATGACGTCACCTCAAAGACCGGAAAGGCCCAATCCAGTGCGACCGGGTCGTGCAACTGGTCGGGGCGAGGCGCACCTTGAAAGAACGTGACGCGGGTCCAGCGGTCTGATTTAGGATCGTATTTGTCCGCCCCAAAGATACTCAGCTTGCACCTTAGTAGATCAATAGGCCTGCATGCGTCCCCCAACAGGTTGCCGTGAATCTCGCTGTAGGGATAATCTTTGAGCGATTGCACGCGCGTGGTGGTGTGCCGACAGGCCGGGTTTTTGATCAGGAATTCCGCCACCGAAATATCACCGGGTGATGTTTTCAATACATCATAAAGGGCCGACACATCCCGTGCGATGCCATTGGGTGTTTCCAGATCAGCCCCCGGTTCGTTATAGCGTTCGCCCAGTCTGGGTTCTTCTTTCTCCGCCGAGCGATACCAGAAATAGTGTTTGGCATCTGGCACCTCGAAATCCACATCCAGCGCCCAGTCATACCGATCTTCAATATAGGCCATCAGCTCGAATACCCGTTGGGATGGCTCGCTCATGGCGGTCTCAACGACCCCCATGGTCTTGCCCAGATCATCTACCAGACCCGGATACAATTCCAGGGTCACGCTGATGACCATTTCCTGCAATTCCAGGCTACCGTTCGATTCCATCCACTGGATCAATTGATCCCAGGGCCGTTGACCTTCAATCAGGTCCGGGTTGTCTGACAGGCGTTTGATCAAGCCATCCAGTTCGCCTCGCAGCACAGCGATCGCTGCCTGCTGTTTTTCATCATCGGTTGTCCATTGATCAGCGAAGGCCCGAATACGATTGAGCAGAACCATAAATCGTGTCTGTTCCTCAGCGCTTGCACGCTCAACAGAGCGCACCCGCGCGATGGCGGTTTCACGGGCCAGAATCCAGTTATTGAATAATTGAGGGTGGCCGATCAGAAATGGTGCCATGCCAAGGCCGGTGGCATTGCCCACGCCCAGCGCCCGTTTGATTTCTTCGTCCAGTGCCACGGCCTTGTCCGAATTGCGCCGTTTTGCCACGTGCTCTACCAGATCAAAGGAAAATTCACGGACCAGATAGACCATGAGCATTTCGGCCTCATAGGGCAGGGTGAAAATACCTTGATCAAAGATATGGGCGAGGTCAGCCATGCCCAATTTGCCATTGCCATAGACAGCCGTTGTACGCATGAGATAGCCAATGTTCAGCGCAGCACTTATATCCGGTTGCTGGCCTTCTGACAGGTGTTTGGCGATGTGTTCGAACAGGCGCATGCTTTTGTTGGCCCGGCTTAGCACGAACTCACGTGGACTGAACCGCCCGGCTTCCTGAAGAGGGGTATTGTCACGCAGTACGGCTAAATCGGCTTCGGTGACCTCACCATGAACAAGGGCAAAGGCGGTGTCCCACCTCTCGGCAATGACGCGGTCTGTGCGCTGGTCATCGGATAATTCATTGGAAAACCCCACAAAGCTGATAGGGCCCTTTGGCGTGCCCACACGGATCACGATTGTGCCGTAACCTTCGTCGTCCAGTTCGAACACTGTGTGTTCGAACGTCCAGTTCTCGCGCGACATGCGCCCGACCAGTGATCGAACGAAACTGATTCGTGTGGGGTGCAGGGCACCAATATGTTCCAACCGCATCACTTGTGATGGGGCGCGAAGCGGGACCGTTGGTTTAGGCATTTTCTGGTCCAAATGACGTGTCATAAAAATTCACCCAATTCCCACCCATGATGCCGTCGATTTCGCCCGTGTTGAATCCAATATCCGCTAATCCTTGCGTCACGTTGCCGAAGTCTTCGTTGTTGGCAAACCAACTGACGGGGTCGGGCCAGCCGGACTGTGATTTGTTGCCTTCACCAAAATCCAGATCGCGGGTCCAGCGGCCATTGCGCATCCACTCCACCACGCTGTCCGGGTGGCCCTGACACAGGTCCGATCCAATCCCCAAGTGCTCGGTCCCGATCAGGTCCGCGGCGCGCGCGACCATTTCAGAAAATGATTCAATGGTGCAATCAGATTTATCCTTCAGATGAAACGGATAAAGACTAAGCCCCAGCATGCCGCCGCTTGCCGACAGTGCTTTCAGCACATCATCGGACTTATTGCGTAAAGCTGGCTCCCAAAACGACGGGTTGGCGTGGGTGATGGCAATGGGGCGCGCCGAAATTTCGATGGCGTCCAGTGTGGAGCGCTCAGCACTGTGCGACATATCAATGACCAGACCGACCCGGTTCATTTCGGCGATGGCTTGTTTACCAAAACGGGTCACGCCGGGATCTTCGGTCTCATAGCACCCGGTCGCCAGCAGGCTCTGGTTGTTATAGCTAAGCTGCATGAAACGTGCGCCCAGATCGTACAGCACCTGTATCAAATCGATATCTTCTTCCATCGGTGAGCAATGCTGGAATCCGAAGAAGATCGCGGTCTTGTTCTCGAGCACCGCGCGCCGGATATCATCGCCCGTTCGGCCATGGAATATCAGGTCGCTGTGCTGCTCGAACATACGGTTCCATTTGCCCATGTTGGCTACGGTTTCGCGAAATGTTTCCCAGTAAGCAATGGTCACATGCACGGCTGATAGCTGGCCAGTACGCATTTGCTCAAAAATGCCCCGATCCCAGCGGCAGTATTGAAGTCCGTCAACAATGTAGGGTGGTTTGTGTGTCATATATGGCGTTACCTAAATTTTGCGGCCAGACCACATCTGCTGTGCCATCTGATCGGCCGCTGAGGGTGTTGGTGCTTTGCCCATGGCATGCAGGGCCAAGGCGCTTGTTCCAACTATGGCAGCTTCCACAGCGGGTTCAAGTATTTCGCCTTTCCAAACCGCCACAATACGGGCCGGGGACAGGTCTTCGTCACGCCAGTCAAAAGTGACGTCAGATAATAATGCGGGCCAGTTTTCTTCACCGCTTTGACCATCCCGCGTCCAGGCCACGCGACACACCTTTAAAGGATTGCGCTGAACCTCACCGCCACCGCCCTTGAACACGATAGCCGAAGGTTGGCTCAGCAGCTTTGCCACTGACTGGTGCGCATCACGGTACGGGGGGTGGACGACGCCTTGCAACTGGCACGGGGCCAGCAAGGGGTTGATAGCGCGGGCAAAGGTATTGACCAGGGTTCGAAGGCCCAGAACGGGCCTTAGGCCAAACAAGGCCTCAACGGTGGGCAAAAATGTTTCCAACCCCATATAGGCAAATCCGGTTGATTGCAGGTTTTCTGCGACCGCCGCCATAGTCGCGCAAGGCTCGATCCCCAATGCTTTGAGCGCGGGACGCGTGGGTGCATATCCATCGCCTTCACCTTTGATCCCGTGCATGAAGATGCGTGTGCCATGTTGCGCCAGCAATAAAGCCGACAAAATGAACCAGGGTTGTTGGCGGTGGCGATCGGCATAGGACGGCCAGTCAATATCAGGCGTAACCGGCGGCAGCGTTTCGCCAATGGCTTCGCGGGCCGCTTCGATGAATCCAGCTAGTTCTTCAGGCGTTTCACCGCGGTACCGTAACAATAACAGAAAAGCGCCCAGTTGTTCCGGCTCCACATCACCTGCGATGATCATGCGCATGGCACCCTGCGCCTCGCCCTGGGTAAACGGGCGCGACATGTTGGGGCCTTTGCCGATGATCTTCAGATATGGTGCAAATGCATGTTCAGCCGGTGCCACCATGGCAATGTTGTTTCTCCACGCGTTATGCCGTCATAATTGAACGGTGTATGGATTCATAACGCTCTTCAACGGAAACGTCGAACACAGGATCGGCTAAATCAGCCAATTTGGCCTCCACATCTTCCCAGTCTTCGGCCAGTAATGACCGCTCGGCGGCTGGGAAAAACACGACCTCTTCCATTTTCATATGGCGTTGCATGAAGTTAATGAATTCCCCCGCTACGTCGGCAAACCATTCGCGTGGCAATAGATGATCATTCATGACGTTATTAACGGCCAACGCCAGCCTGCCAACCAGAACGCGCATTTCTCCATGTTCCTTGTCCAGATCACCAACCGCCTTGGCGGCGTCGGGATCGCGGTTTTGCAAATGTGTGTATATCAGGTCTTCCTTGGGGTGATGACAGGCGTCAGGAAAGTTCTGGTGATAGGTGAGAATATCGTTGACCAGATCAAAATCGGCTGTGCCACCGCTTGCATAAGAATCGATCTCTCGCTTGAGAACGGATAGCAGCTTAACAAGGTTGCGGTGTTCCGCGCGAAGTTTATCAATGGTTTTATTCATGGCCCACTCCTGAATGTCACATCATTGGATAGGGGAATTATACGTGGCCGCATCGCTTCGTTCGTTGACTTAAGTCAAGAATTGCAGGCTCAAGTAACTTGACGAATTTCGCCGAAATTGGAACCATTGCCTTACAAACTCGAAATTGCTGTTTCAATAGGTCTCAAATGATTGACGTTCGCGCCCTGAAAAAATCGTTCAAGTCCGTGACCGCGCTGAACGGTATCAGCTTCACGGCCCGAAATGGCGAGGTCACCGGGCTGATTGGTCCCAATGGTGCTGGCAAGACAACGGCTTTACGGATTATTTACACCGTCATGAAGCCCGATAGTGGTGCTGTTTACATCGACGATATGGACGCCGGTCTGGAACAAATGGCCGTGCGCCGCCGCCTTGGTGTTCTGCCCGACAGTTTGGGGCTTTATCCCCGGTTGACGGCGCGTGAACACATTCGATATTACGGTCGCCTGCACGGTATGGGCGGGCAGGGCCTTGAAAGCCGCATTGATGGTTTGAGCAATCAACTGGGCATGGACGAATTCATCGACCGACGCGCCAAGGGTTTTTCCAAAGGTCAGACCCGTAAAGTCACGCTGGCCCGCGCCCTAGTGCATGAGCCACAGAATCTATTGTTGGATGAGCCCACTAATGGCCTGGATATTGGTAGCTCGCTGGCCGTGCATGACCTGATTCGCGACATTCGTGATGATGGACGGTGTGTGCTGTTCTGTTCGCATATCATGTCCGAAGTGGCCAAGGTCTGTGACCGCATCATCATCATCGCAGGCGGTCAGATTGCTGGTGCCGGTACCATTGACGAGCTCATGGAGCAAACCGGCAAGCAGAATCTTGAAGACCTGTTTCTGACCCTGACCGGCGAGCGGGGTGCCTGATATGTGGCAACGTATCCTCATTGTTCTGGGCAAGGAAATAGTCGACAACGCCCGTGATCGTCGATCATTACTGACCGCATTGATCTATCCGTTGTTGGGACCGTTACTGTTGGGTTTGATGATTTCGGCCACGGGTCGGGTTACGGTCGGAGGCGACCCCAGCGGCATGAATTTGGCCGTGGCAGGGGCGGAACACGGTCAAGTTCTTGTGGGCTGGCTGGAAGGCCGTGGCGTCAATGTGGTGCCACCACCCACCGATATCAAAGGCTCGGTTCAGCGTGGCGATATGCCTGTGGTTCTGGTGCTGCCCCCCGGATTTGATGATGATTTTGCAGCCGACAGGACAGCGGATATTTCCATTGTGGTGGACTCATCACGCCTCAGTGCTGTTGTCGTCATCAATCAGGTGGCGTCCCTGCTGAGCCAATTTAATACGGAAAGCTGGGGCGAGCGCATGATCGCGCGTGGTGTTGATTTCAGATCGCTGCAACCTGTATCCATCGAAACGGTCAAGGTATCCAGCGGATCACAGATCTCGGAAATTTTCCTGCTGATGGTGCCGCCGTTGTTCATCTTTAATCTGTTTATGGGCGGCGCGTATCTTGCCATGGATACAACGTCTGGCGAACGGGAGCGTGGCTCGCTGGAGCCGTTGCTGATCAATCCTGTTGAGCGTTGGGTCCTGGTGGTGGGCAAGTTTCTGGCGACCCTGTTTTATACAGGCATTGCCGTTGTGGTGCAGCTGATCGCCCTCAAAATTGCCTTCGGGTTTGGTGGTGATCATGCGCTCAGTCTGGGCAATGCGCTCGGTTTTACCGTCGTGCTCGGGATTTTGGTGGTGACGCTCCCGTTGATGGCCGCCGCTGTCGGTGTTCAGTTTGTGATCGCCACCGTGACCAAAAGCTTTAAGGAGGCCCAGACTTATTTGGGGTTGCTGCCACTGGTGCCGGCGATCCCGGGTATGCTTTTGGTGTTTGCGCCGGTGCAGATTCAGGGCTGGATGATGGCCGTGCCCACCTTTTCACAAACCCTGTTACTGGGGCAGCTTTTGCGCGGCGAAACCATATCGGTCGTCCATTTAGCCATATCTGCGGGTACGACACTGGCACTGGCTGCCGTTCTGGTAACCATCGCGTCGCGCCTTTACGATCGGGAAGCCCTTATTTTTGGCGGGTGATATTTTCGGTGGCTGAGGTCATCAGGCCGCGTATTTTTTATAGCCTTCAATATAATAGTCGGGTGAATTGGCAATCTCGGTGACGGCGGGGTGTTCCTGCATCGCAGCGCGCCATTTTGTCAGGCGGCTACAATCGACCGGAATATCAATGCCCCGGTAATAGGTCCATGCGGGCAGGCGTTCAAAAAATGGATAGTACGCCAAATCGATCAGCGAAATCTCAGCGCCCAGCCAATAGGGCCCGCCTGCGGACATCTTCGCCATACCGTCATTTTCCATGAACCGGAAAGCTTCTTCGATGGTGGTGCGAAACTGATCATCCTTGCTGCGATCTTTGTTCTCTATGGCGTCGTAATATGTGTCGAGAAACTTACTGTCAATGTAGTCTATCCAAATACGCGCCCGTGCCCGGCCAAGCGGATCAACGGGCATGAGGGCCGGTTCCGGATATAGCTCGTCCAGATACTCGTTGATGATATTGCTTTCGTAGACGGCTACACCGCCTTGTACCAACGCCGGCACCTTGCCATAGGGCGACACATCCAGGAATCGCGGAGGCTTGTCGCTCAAATCAATTTCAATGAGATCGAACTCAATCCCCTTGACCGCAAGAGCCAGTCTGCTGCGGTGGGCATAGGGGCAAACGCGGGCGCTGAATAATTCCATGGTGCCGGTCATGACGATTTCTCCTGAATTTCGGGTGGCGGCAGCGTAACCGTTTGGCGCCCAAACGAAAAGAACCCCGCCAACACTTTTTTGTGTGGGGCGGGGTTTTCCAGGAAGGGGTACCCTAATCGGGAGGTAATGATCCGTGGTGTGCTTAAGCGGAGTAGAAACCCATATCTTTGAGTGTGTGCTCTGGCAGGCTCTTCAAATCGTTGTGCAGAGTCCGTTCTACCTTGCGCCCGTCATCGATCCGCCGGATCGTACGAGGACGCAGGAAGTTACTCAGGAGCGGGGTGTAAAGACCCATAATATCTCTCATCATTGTCATATTCCTTTGTCCAAAATGCTTCGTTCGTGTGTAACGAGATGAAATATAAGCAATCCCATAAAACTTGTGAATATGCAAAAAAAGCAATATATTGTTGCAAAATACAGGCCAATGATGGGGCAGTAGAATGCGTGTTTTTACCGCGATGCAGGTTTTTAACCGTGTTGCAGAACTCAAGGGTTTTGCGGCTGCGGCCCGTGATTTGGGAATATCCACATCGTCGGTCAGCCGTCATGTGTCAGATCTGGAAGATGAACTGGGGGTGCGTTTGTTCAACCGTACCACCCGTCGGTTGAGCCTGACCGATGACGGTGCCGAGTATCAGACCCGCAGCACGGCGATCCTGCAAGATCTGGATGACCTGCATAATTCCACGCGTGATCAGCACCGCATGCCTTCAGGGCGATTGCGGGTGACAGCATCCGTAACACTGGGCGAGGCGTGGGTCGTGCAACTGTTGCCCGGATTTCTGGAACAGTACCCGGATGTGTTTGTTGAACTGGATTTGACCGACCGCCTGGTGGATTTGGTGGAGGAAGGCTACGACGTTGGTATTCGCTCAGGTGAGCTGCGCGATTCATCCATGATCGCCCGCAGCCTGATGGGCCTGCGCTATATTGTTTGTGCATCGCCCAACTATATTGCGAAATATGGTGAGGCCATGCATCCGAACCAGTTAAAGAACCACCGCTGCATTCGGTATCTGCACCCCACCCGCCAAAGCGATGACTGGTGGTTCGATATCAATGGCAAAGAAACGTGGGTTAAAGTGGACGGTGTGATTGCGGTCAACAATACCTGGGCCGCCCGGGATCTGGCTATTGCTGGCGTTGGTCTGTGTTATGTGCCGGATTTCGTGGTGAAAGGCGATCTGGATAATGGTAGCCTGATTCATATTATCCCAGATTTCGACAGTGCAGCCGACTCGGTGCACGCCGTGTATCCCACCAAACGACATTTATCCACTCGCGTTCGCATTTTCATGGATTATTTGGTATCAAATTCGGATGTGGAGCCAGAGGTCTGATAACTGTAACACAGCTGAAACAGTAGACTCGTATCCAGCACTGCATTTATAACGTAGATAGAGAATATCAATTCCCTGTGAGGCACTTGGCCTCAACCATTCGGGGAGTCATCGTTAGCTATACTTATAGGGGAGCTACGAACATGCCTGATGATATTGAAAAAAATTCTGAATTTGTTGATTTCTGGAACGATGTTCTTGTGCCTAAGTTCATTGCGTACAAACACGTGCTGGTGGATGGGCTTACCCGTCACAGCGAAGCCATCTTTCCCAATCTGACGGTTGGCCCCGGTGACAAGGTTTTGGACGTGGGGTGCGGGTTTGGCGATACCGCCAATAAATTTGCCCGGATCGTTGGGTCCGAAGGCCACGTGGTTGGCCTTGATTGCTGTGACGCATTTATGGAATACGGTATCCGAGAAGCCAAGGAAGAAGGCCTGGGCAACGTTGAGTTCATCAATGGCGACGCGCTGATCTATCCGTTTGAGCCTGAATACGATTTCGTGTTTTCGCGTTTCGGCACCATGTTTTTCTCAAACCCTGTGGCCGCGTTCAAGAACATGCGCCGGGCCTTGAAGCCCGGTGGCAAGATGACGCACATCGTGTGGCGTACACAATCGGACAATCCATGGCTCAGCATGGCGAAAGACGTTGTTTTGAAGTTCCTGCCCCCCCCCCCCGGCGAAGATGGCCTGACTTGTGGCCCCGGCCCGTTCTCTATGGCTAATCAGGAGATGGTGACCGCGATGATGAAATCGGCTGGTTACGAAGACATCACGTTCGAACGGGTGGACGCGCCGGTATTGGTCGGTCACTCCGTGGAAGACGCCATTAATTTCCAACTGAATTTGGGTCCGGCCGGTGAAGTGTTCCGCGAAGCCGGTGATCTTGCCGAACAAAAACGCGGCGAGATCGAAGAGGCCCTTGCCGAGGCCATCAAGCAGCAAAAAAGCGATGCGGACGGTATCGTCATGCCATCATCGTCGTGGGTTATTACAGGCACTAATCCCGCTTGATGCCAAGTTATGAAACATTACTGATCTTTGGGCGGTGAACCTACCCAAGCATAAGCCGTTGCCGCGATAGTCTATCACCTGCTTTGATCGTTGAAGCAGACGTTATTTCCGTGACCTGAACTAATCTGCTTGTAGCCATAAGCAAACATTGTTCGAGCGCGCCAAACTGTACGCTATTGAAAGTTTCTCCGTTAATATCCATATGTATATTATACGTGGATGAATTTGTTTACATGGGGAACACAGTGCCCGGCAAACCTCGGAAGGGACTCGACCGCGATTTAACTCGTGATCAGCACATCCTAAGAATCTTCAATGACTTTACTGTGGAACTGATTTCAATTTCCACGGAAGAAGCTCTCGCCTGGTATGTGGCACGAGAAGTCGTCGGTAAAATGGGCTTTGACGATTGCGTTGTTTATTACGTGAACAATACGTCGAATTCGTTGTGGCAGTGTGCCGCAATAGGTGAAAGCAAGAATCCAAGGTCCAATGATATTATCGACGCTCTCGAAATCCCCATTGGGAAGGGCGTTACGGGGTCTGTTGCTCAAACGAAAAAACCTCTAATTGTTGACGATCTGAAAAAGGATGACCGCTATATTGCGGATGTTGACGAGGCCAGATCAGAGATCTGCGTTCCGTTACTCATAGATGACCGAGTTGTTGGGGTCATTGACTGTGAAGACCCAAAGATCGCTTGTTTCGACTCAGATGATTTAGAGCTACTGACCACGATCGCTTCCTTAATGAGCGCAAAACTAAAATCGATCAGTTTGGCTCAGGAATTATTCAATCAAACGGAAATGCTTCAGCAGGCTGAAGAAGTGTCGTTGTTGGGGCATTGGAAATGGGATGCAGAAGGCGACCGTTTAGAGTCTTGCTCTGAACAGATGGCCAAGTTATTCGGCGCTACCGTACCCGAATTGCTAGATCAATTTACAACCCATGAAGCGTTTTTGGCGTTTGTCCATCCGGATGATCGGGATTTTGTTGACACTACAGTGCGTTCATATTCCCGATTGTTTCAAGAAAAATCAGGTCCAGAGAAGTCACTAGACATTGAATACAGAATTTTAAAACGGGATGGCACTACGACCCATGTGCGCGAAATTGGGAGGCATGAAATAGACGAACACGGCCAGCGTGTTCGTTCAGTAGGCACAATACAGGACATCACTGAGCGTAAGCAGCTAAACGAGCAAGTGCTGACCCGGGATGCATGGTTGACAGCAATCTTCGAAAACTCGCCGATAGAGATTGTCCTCAAGGACACCGATGGTCGGATTGTGGCCATTAGCGATAACGTACCGAGTACATTGGGGTTTGAAAGAGACGACTTTATCGGTCGCACCGCCGCAGATTTTCTGCCCGACCATATCGCTGACATCTACATGGCTGCCGACCGCAAGGTCGTGGAAACTGGTGAGCCGTTGCAACGGGAGATCGTCGAAGAGGTTGATGGTGTTGTTCGCTATTCGTTAAGCCAAAAGTTTCCACTTCGAGGCGAAGACGGCGTAATCACTGGCATCTGTAGCCTGACCACCGACTTCACGGAAATGAAACTGGCGCAAGAAGCGTTGCACGCCAACGAGCGGCAACTTCACACAGCCGCGAAACTGGCAAGGTTGGGTTATTCCGTTTGGGACACAAGAACGGACCGATGCAGTTTCTGTTCTGAGGAGTATGCGAAAATGCACGGCGTCTCGGTGGATGAATTTATCCAAGACTCATCGACCCTCGATGGCCCCTTCGCATTTACCCACCCGGATGATAAGGACGAGTATAGATTGGCGTGTGAGGGCGCAGCAAATGGCAAAGGTTACGACATGGAGTACCGGATCATCAAGCCGGGCGGAGAAGTGCGATGGCTTCACGAAACTTCCACACCCGTATTCGACAAGAAAGGCATCACAATTGAAGAACAAGTGATTGCACAAGACATCACTAAGCGTAAACGAACTGAGGAAGCCCTGCGTGAGGCGTATGACAATCTGGAAGAACGGGTCGCGGAACGCACAACCGAATTGAGCCGGGAAATACAGCAACGGATTGACGCAGAAGCGATGTTGCGCAGCAGCGAGGAGAGTTATCGCGTCCTTGCTGCCCTGTCACCGGCGGGCATCTACCGCACGGACGCTGAAGGGAACGTCACATACGTCAATGAGAAATGGTGTGAACTGGGCGATTTGACTTTTGATGAGGCGGTGGGTGATGGTTGGCTCAACGGACTCCATCCAGATGATGTGGCTGAAACGGTAGGCCTGTGGAACATCTCTGCGTCAGAAAAAAAGATGTATCAACACGAGCAACGTTATCGGCGAAAAGACGGTGAAGTCACGTTTTGCCTCTCTCAGTCCATGCCCGAGTTTGATGATGATGGGAAAGTCGTAGGCCATGTTGGTGTCATTATCGACATCACGGAGCAAAAGCGCGCTGAGCAACAACTGGAAGCGGCAAAAGATAATGCGCAGGCGGCCAACCAGGCCAAGTCTGAATTCCTATCTACCATGAGCCATGAATTACGGACGCCTCTGACATCGATTTTAGGTAGCCTCGGCATGCTAAACTCGGTGTTTTCAAGCGATTTTCAGGATGAGAGCAAGAATCTTGTTGAGATGGCCTTGCGAAATAGTGTGTCGTTGCTTGGTTTGGTGAATGAACTATTGGACTATGAGAAAATCCTCTCAGGAGAATTGGAATTCGAACTGCGCCGCTACAATATCTGCGAACAGGTATCTGCCTCGGTTGAAAACTGTCGGGGCTTCGGACGGAAACATTCGGTCGACTTTGTATTCGAGGACCCTCTTGCTCCGCTGTATGCCGAAACTCATGAAACTCGTTTTGAGCAAGTTCTGAACAACCTGTTGTCCAATGCCGCCAAGTTCTCAAAATCCGGGGATGAAGTCGATGTCTCCATCGAAAGCGATAATGGAAATATCATCGTTAAGGTCAAAGATTATGGAGTAGGTATTCCCGAGGAATTCCGATCAGTAATCTTTGACCGGTTTACACAGGTTGACAGTTCATCGTCTCGAAAACACAGTGGCACGGGTCTTGGCCTTCCTATTTCCAAGGCTCTGGTGGAAGCAATGGGGGGAACTCTCGAATTCGAAACTGAACTGGATGTCGGCAGCACGTTTTCAGTAGTCCTGCCAGTGTTGAAATGACAGCTCTGGGCCATTTTCGGAAGTTTCCGATATCTCATGATCATGTCCGCTTTCCGATCTATAGCGGGCGCTCCTAACTTACCTTAGGCGCATGAAGTACAACTATTTACTCGTGCACCACGCCCGTCTCGTCTGCCTTCAACTCGAACGCGGCGGCCATGAGGGCTCGGGTGTAGGGTTCTTTCGGATCGTCCATTACTTGTGCGGCGGGGCCGTGTTCCACGATTTTGCCCTCGCGCATGACCAGGATTTCGTGCGACATGGCGCGGACGACTCTCAAGTCATGGCTAATGAACAAGTACGCGATGTTATGCTTTTTCTGTAGGTCACGCAGTAGGTCAACAATCTGTGCCTGGACGGACACATCAAGCGCACTGGTGGGCTCGTCCAGTACGATGAAGTCCGGTTTCAGGACAATGGCACGGGCGATGCAAATACGCTGGCGCTGGCCGCCTGAAAATTCGTGGGGGTAGCGATCCATCATGGAAGGCTCCATCCCGACCTCGATCAGGGCATCAGCGATCAGCTTGCGCCGGGCGTCATAGTTGCCGCCTAAATCATGCACCACGAGACCTTCTTCGATGATCTGGGCGATGGACAGACGTGGGCTTAAGCTACCAAAGGGGTCTTGAAAAACGATCTGCATATCGCGCCGCAGGGGGCGCAGTTCGCTTGATTTCATGCTGTGTAGCGGGCGGTGCTTGAACTGAATCGATCCGTCAGATTTCTCCAACCTTAACAAGGCTCGTGCCAGTGTGGACTTGCCCGAACCGGATTCCCCTACAACGCCCAGCGTATGGCCCTGTTTCACATCAAGTGTGATACCGTCCACGGCTTTCACGTGATCTACCGTGCGTTTCAGGATGCCGCGTTTGATGGGGAACCAGACCTTTAGATCATCGCAAGACATCAGCGACGGCGCGTGCTCATCGGCGGCACCCGGTGCGCCACCGGGCTCTGTTTCCAGCAGGTGCCGGGTATAGGCGTGTTGCGGGTTGGCAAAGACCTCGGCTGTGCCCCCCTGTTCCACGATCTCGCCATCATTCATCACACAGACACGGTCCGAAATACCGCGCACGATACCAAGGTCATGGGTGATGAGCAGAATAGCCATGCCGAGCTTTTCCTGTAACTCACCCAATAATTTGAGCACCTGCGCCTGAATGGTCACATCAAGCGCCGTGGTCGGCTCATCCGCAATCAATAAATCCGGATCGTTGGCCAGTGCCATGGCGATCATCACGCGCTGTTGCTGGCCGCCTGAAAACTCATGGGGCAGGGCGTCCAGTCGACTGATAGCACTGCCTAATCCCACCAGTTCAAGCAATTCGAGCACCCGCGCGCGTGCGTCGGTCTTGGTCATGTGTTTATGCAGAAACAAGACTTCGCTGATCTGGCGGTAGATGCTGTGTAGGGGGTTAAGGCTGGTCAGGGGTTCCTGGAAAATCATGGCGATGCGGTCACCGCGCACCTGACGCAACCGACTTTGTGGCGCGCCCATGAGCTCTTCGCCCTGAAACACCACGCTGCCCGATGGGTGCGATGCTACCGGATAGGGCAACAGTTGCAGGATTGATAGAGCGGTTACGGATTTACCCGACCCGGATTCGCCTACCAGCGCCACGGTCTCACCTTTTTCGATTGAGAACGATGCGCCGCGCACGGCTTTCACTTCCCGCATCCCTTGCCCAAAGGAAACAGACATATCCTTGATTTCGAGTAACGGTGTATCTGTCATCTGAATGTCTTTCGTGGGTCGAACGCATCGCGCACGGCTTCACCAATAAATACCAGCAGGCTCAGCATAATGGACAAGGTCACAAAAGCTGAAATGCCGAGCCATGGTGCCTGTAAATTGTTTTTACCCTGATTGAGCAACTCGCCCAACGAGGCCGAACCCGGCGGCATGCCGAAGCCTAAAAAGTCCAGCGACGTAAGCGTGGTGATGGAACCGGACAGGATAAACGGCAGGAATGTGAGTGTCGCGACCATGGCGTTGGGCAGCACGTGTTTGAACATGATGACCCGGTTGGACACACCGAGCGCACGGGCCGCCCGCACGTAATCGAAATTGCGCGCCCGGAAGAATTCGGCCCGGACCACACCAACCAACCCCATCCAACTAAACAGCAGCATGATACCCAGCAGCCACCAGAAATTGGGCGTGACCACACTGGCCAGAATGATCAGCAGATACAGCGTTGGCAAACTGGACCAGATTTCCATAAAGCGCTGCGTGAACAGATCGATCAGCCCGCCGAAATATCCCTGCACGGCACCGGCGGCGATGCCCACCACGGTGGAGAAAATCGTCAACGTCAGGCCGAATAAAACAGATATACGAAATCCGTACATAAGCCGCGCGACCACATCGCGGCCCTGATCATCGGTGCCGAGCCAGTTGTCCAAACTGGGCGGGGCGGGGGCCGGGTGATCCAGCTCATAATTGATGGTGTCGAATGAGAACCGCACGGGCGGCCATAGTATCCAGCCCTTTTCCTCGATCAGTTCCTCAACGAACGGATCACGGTAATCGGCCTCGGTCAGGAATTCACCACCAAAATCTGTTTCCGGATAGATAACGAACACCGGCATGTGGGGGCTGCCGTCAAACCACACCAGCAGCGGCTTGTCGTTAGCCAGAAACTCTGATCCCAGGGTCATTAAAAAAAGCCCTAGGAATATCCATAAAGACCAGAACCCCCGACTGTTGCGTCGGAAGTTATGCAGTCGCCGTCGGGTAAGCGGCGTGATGCGGATACCCAAAAATTTATCCATTGCAGGAGGCTCCATGATCAGACCTCCTGGCTTTCAAAGTCGATCCTTGGATCAACAATATGATACATAATGTCGCCAATGATCCCCATGATCAGGCCTAGCAGCGTAAAGAAATAAAGCGTGCCGAACATGACCGGGTAGTCACGATTGATGGCGGCCTCAAAGCCCAACAGGCCAAGGCCATCCAGCGAAAAAATAATTTCGGTCAATAATGATCCGGTGAACAGAATGCCGATAAAGGCACTGGGGAATCCGGCGATGATGATCAGCATGGCATTGCGGAACACATGCCCGTACAAAACCTGACTTTCCATCAGGCCCTTGGACCGCGCCGTCACCACGTACTGTTTGTTGATCTCTTCCAGAAACGAATTCTTGGTCAGCATGGTCAGCCCCGCGAAACCGCCAATAACCATGGAGAGGATCGGCAGTGTCATATGCCAGAAGTAATCCATCACCTGGCTAAACGTGTTCAGTTCAGACCAGTTGTCGGATACCAATCCGCGCAGCGGGAACCAGTCGAAATACCGTCCACCGGCAAACAACACAATCAGCATAATGGCGAACAGGAAACCGGGAATAGCATTGCCCACAATCACCACGCCGGATGTCATCATGTCGAACCGTGATCCATCGCTGATGGCTTTGCGAATGCCAAGCGGAATTGAAATCAGGTAAACCAGCAACGTGGTCCAGATACCCAGCGAAATGGATACCGGCATTTTATCGATAACCAGTTCATACACGTCCTTGTCGCGGAAGAAACTCTGGCCGAAATCAAATCGGGCGTAGTTTCCGATCATCATAAAAAACCGCTCATGCATGGGTTTATCAAACCCGAATTGCCGTTCGATTTCAGCGATCATTTCAGGCGGCAGGCCTTGTGCGCCCCGGTACTTGCTGTTGGAACTGCTCACGGATGTATTGGACTGGTTCACGGTTGATGATATCTCGCCATCGCCGTTGCCACCCGATATGCGCGCCGTTGCTTCCACGGCGGTACCGGTCACTTGCGCGATCATCTGTTCCACCGGGCCACCGGGGGCGGCCTGAATGACGATAAAGTTGATGATCATAATGCCCAACAACGTGGGAATAATCAGCGCGAGTCGGCGGACGATGTAAGCGTACATGATTTGGGCCTCACCCCCCGGATGAAGAACGCTTCTGGTTCAAAGCTTCTAACTTCACAGGGTCCACCCACCAGGCAAAAATCTGATTACCGCGTGTGGGCACAATATCCGGGCGGCCGAACATGTCCCAATAGGCGATTCGATCATAGGCGATGTGCCATTGCGGGATCATCCAGTGGCCCCACTGCAACACCCGGTCCAGCGCGCGTGTGGCGGTCACCAGTGCCGTGCGGTCGGGTGCGGCGATCAGGGTTTCAATCAACCCGTCAATGGCGGCGTTTTGAATACCGATCAGGTTGCGCCCGCCTTCCATGCTTGCCGCTCCTGATCCCCAGTACGACCGCTGTTCATTGCCGGGTGATAGCGACTGGCCCACATTATGAACAATCATGTCGTAATCAAAGGTATCCAGGCGGCGCACGTATTGTGCAGAATCCACCGTGCGTACGGTGACGATCACGCCGAGCTTCTCCAGGTTCTGGGTAAACGGTAGTACAATGCGCTCGAACAACGGACTGACCAGCAGAATTTCAAACGCCAGTTCCTGACCCGCACTATTGACCCGCTTACCGTCTTTCACCGTCCATCCCGCATCCCGCAGCAACTTGCCAGCCTTGCGCAGGTTCTTGCGCACGTTGCCGGAGCCGTCACTGGCTGGTGGGCTGAATTCCGTGGTGAAAACTTCGTCTGGAATTTGACCCCGATATGGCTCAAGCACGGCCAGTTCCGCCGCACTGGGTAGGCCCGTGGCCGCCAGTTCTGAATTATCGAAATAGCTGCGTGTGCGCTTGTACTGACCATAAAACAGGTGATCATTGGACCATTCGAAATCGAACGCGTATGAGAGCGCGTGGCGAACGCGGCTATCCTTAAACAGATCGCGGCGGGTGTTAAAGGCAAAGCCCTGCATGCCGGTGGATCGCTGATGGCTAATCGTGTCCTGAATCAACAGACCTTCATGCACCGCCTTGAAATCATAGGCCGTGGCCCACGCCTTGGATGAATTTTCTGATCGGTAATCAAACTCACCGGCCTTGAAGGCTTCCAGCAACACCCCGGCATCCCGGTAGTAATCGTAGCTGATGGTGCCGAAATTATTTTGGCCCTTGATGACGGCCAGGTCCTTGCCCCAGTAATCTTCCACCCGTTCCAGCTTGATAGACCGGCCAGCATCCACTTCCGAAATTCGGTAAGGGCCGCTGCCCAAGGGGGCCTCCAGCGTGGTCTTGTCGAAATCACGACCTTCCCAGTAATGCTTGGGCAAAATCGATAATTGTCCCAGAATCAACGGCAGCTCCCGGTTCTCGCCGGGTGAAAAGCTGAACCGCACTGACCGTTCGCCGGTCTTTTCCACCTTTTCGACACTGCCGTAATAGAAGCGATAGAACGGACGGCCCTGTTCACGTAGCGTGTTGAAGGTCCAGATCACATCTTCAACCGACACACTGACACCATCATGCCAACGCGCTTCGGGGCGAAGCGTGAATTCAACCCATGAACGGTCGGCGGGTGTGGTGATGGATTCGGCGAGCAATCCGTACTGGCTGAACGGCTCATCCGCCGCCGGTGTGGTGAGCGAGTCGTAGATAAAGCCCGCACCACTGGCCGAAGTGCCATTCACAATAAACGGGTTCAGGGAATCATAGCTGCCTTGCGCACCGAACCGGACCAGCCCGCCTTTTGGCGCGTCCGGGTTCACGTAATCAAAATTCGTAAAATCGACTGAGTATTTAAGATCACCATGCATGGCGATACCGTGGCTGGTGGTTACATCTTCGCCCGCCACTGCACCCCCCACCGAAACAGTGGTGAGCATGACGAGAACACTTAAGGTCGTTATGGCTTTTTTGATCATGGTTCCATCAGTGTGATTCTAATTGAGGCAATGTTATGGCGCTGATTATTCTGTGAGAATAGCAACCGCCTGATCGTGCAGGGCAGCGTCGCCCGTGGCCAGCGTCGTGCCGTCCGAATTCATACACAGCGCATCACCGTTCCAATCGGTGATGCGACCGCCGGCGCCCTCGATGATTGGTACCAGCGCCATGAAATCATAAATGCCGTTGTTGGCTTCAACCACCACATCGATATGTCCGCTGGCCAGTAAGCCATAGGCCACACAGTTGCCGCTGAAAATCTGGCGGCGGCCGAAATAGGCGGCGAGGCGGGTATAGGCGTCGCGCGGGTGGCCCTCATCAAACATAAAGGGCGATGATGACGCGCTCCACGCACCTTCCAGTGTGTGGCAGGCACGCGTGGTCGTGGGAACCCCGTTCAACGTGGTGGGGCGTCCACGGGCACCGACCCATCTATCGTTCAAAGCCGATGCATCAATAATACCAATGATGGGTACGCCATCTTCCAGAAGCGCGACCAGTGTCCCGAACGTAGGATAGCCCGACGCGAAACTGATGGTGCCGTCGATGGGGTCCAGCACCCACACGTATTTGGCGTCCAATGCTTCGTTGCCGTGTTCTTCGCCCAAAATGCCATGGTCCGGAAAACGCTCGTTGATCATGGCGCGCATGGTGGCTTCGGCTTCTTTATCGGCAATGGTGACGGGGCTGTCGTCCAGCTTGTTTTCAACGCCCATATCAGACCGGTAATACCGTGCGGCAATCAACGCAGCCGCATCGGCCAGTTCCACGGCCAACGCCATGCAATCGCCGGGCACGTCTCCCCGTAACAATGTTTCGGAGAGCAATGCGGCGTTGGTCATGTGGTGAGGTTCCGTCGATTAAAAGGCGTATTAGCCACCCTGTAACATAAGGTATGCAATCAGCGCCGCCCGTTTGGCCGGATCACCTACACCCTTGAAGGACATCTTCGTGCCGGGGGCATAACCCTTGGGGTTTTCCAGGAACATGTTCAGGTCGTCCGGCGTCCAGGCACCGCCCAAGTCCGTAATCGCGCCTGAGAACGAGAATCCGGTGCTACCCTTAGCCCGGCCAACAATGCCCCAAAGGGCCGGGCCGACCTTGTCTTTACCGCCATCGGTGATGGTGTGACAGGACGCGCATTTCTTGAATGTTTTCTCACCCTTGGCAACGTCTGCACTGGCCAACAGAGCGCCAAAATCAACGGCGGCCATTTCGGTGTCTTCTTCTTCGTCCGCGTCATCCGCTTCAGCCGAGACAATCCGCAAGGCTTCAACACCTTCCTCTTCGGCTTGAACCAGGCGGTCACCCAGATAAATGCTGCCGTAAACCAGCCAGCCAAAGATCAGCACGGCAAGGCCAAGTTTTTCGAGTAAGGAGGTATGTTTCATCTAAAAATCCAATCCAGAACAAGTGTTAAGCGGCACTTTACGCTGTCATGTAGTGCCGTTCAATGCGGATTTACAGCTAATACCACTTTTCGCAACTCCAGCAGCAGGGTAAGTTTTAGTCATGGTAAGTGATTCGAAAACTGAACCGGCCTTTAAAGATAACGCCGTTGTGGTCATTCCGGCGCGTATGGCGTCCTCACGCCTGCCCGGAAAGCCGCTGGCGTTGATCAATGGTGTGCCCATGATTGTCCATGTGCTTCGCCGCGCTGAAGAAGCAAACGTTGGCCCGGTTCTGGTCGCATGTTCGGAACAAGAGGTCGCCGATGTGGTCCATGACGCTGGCGGTACGGCCATTATGACCGATCCCGATCACCCGTCTGGCTCTGACCGTATATGGGAAGCGCTGGAAACGTACGATCCGGACGGCAAGTTCGACGCCATCGTCAATGTGCAGGGCGATCTGCCCACCATCGAGGCCAGCGCCGTTCAGGCCGCCCTTCGACCGCTGGCTGACCCGAACGTAGATATCGCCACACTGGTGGCCGAAATCACAGACCCGGAAGAGCGCACCAATCCCAATGTGGTCAAGGCTGCGGTGGCATTTGATAACAACAGTATGATTGGCCGTGCGATCTATTTCAGCCGATCACCCGTGCCATCCGGTGATGGGCCGCTTTATCATCACATCGGTTTGTACGCGTACAGGCGTGCGGCACTGGCGCGGTTTGTGGCCTTGCCGCCGGGATTGCTGGAGGCCCGCGAGCGGCTGGAACAGTTGCGTGCGCTTGAAAATGGCATGCGCATTGATGCCGCCCTCGTTGACACGGTTCCCTTCGGTGTTGATACTCCCGCCGACCTGATCCGCGCGGCTGAAATGCTGAACTTATCTTAAATTATTAGGCAAGGCGTTATGTCCCAAGAAGAAAACAAGAATGTGATCGTTTTTCAGGGTTTGCCGGGGGCTTATTCCCATCTGGCCTGTAAACATGCCATGCCGGATATGGAACCGGTGGCGTGTCGCACGTTTCGTGACGCCTTTGCGGCGGTCAAGGATGGCGACGCACGTCTGGCCATGATCCCTATTGAGAATTCAGTGGCTGGTCGGGTGGCGGATATCCATCACCTGTTACCGGATTCCGGTTTGCAGATCATTGGCGAACATTACGAGCGTGTCAGTCACCACCTGCTGGCCGTCAAAGGCACCGATATAGGTGACGTCACCCACGTGCACAGCCACGTTCACGCGCTGCCCCAATGCCAGAACCTGATTCATGAATTGGGTATCGAGGCCGTTGTCCATGTGGACACCGCCGGTGCGGCGGCTGAAATCGCCGAAAAAGGTGACAAGACCCAGGCCGCAATCGCGTCCAGTCTGGCCGGTGAGATTTACGGTCTGGACGCGCTGCGGTCGGGCGTGGAAGACGCCGAGCACAACACCACAAGATTTGTGATCATGTCGCGCGACGCCGACGTACCACCCGCCGACACGCCTGCGTCCGAGGTCGTCACCAGCTTCGTGTTCCGCGTACGCAACGTGCCTGCGGCCTTGTACAAAGCCATGGGCGGGTTTGCCACCAACGGTATCAACATGACCAAACTGGAAAGCTACGTAGACGGCGACTTCATCGCGGCCCAGTTTTATGCCGACGTAGAAGGCCACCCCGACCATCCGGGGCTTAAGTTCGCGCTGGAAGAACTGGACTTCTTCACCCACGAAGTCACCATGCTCGGCACGTACCGTGCGGCGGCTTTTCGGAAACGGGTGAATGGGGATTAATTGTTCGTTTCGGGTTTTGCCGGTTGGAACAGAGTGATTCTTTGCCATATTTCATCAAGACATAAGGTTATACGCCACTATATGCGACATAATTTCATGCGCACCGCTTGACCATGTTCATTTTTTCTGCCACAAATGAGGTGATGAAAACGAACATGGAGCCTGTGGGGGATACATTCAAGAGTAATAACGAATTCGATTGAGGTGGGAAACCGTCTCGAAGAGCTAGGGCAAAGCCGTGAAAAATTGGTTAGCGTCGCTGAAGCCATGATTGGTGCTAAAGCTGACTGCACGGACAATGACCCGCCCGGAGCGCGTGGATGGTCTGCATGGCGAATGGGGACGCGTAGATTGCGTGAGGTTAATCTTGTTGATGATGGTTGGGAAAAAGATGAAACAGATCAAGTCTCTTCTGTTTTAAACCGGAATCTTGGGGTGCGAATTGTCGTTAGCAATACTAATGATTGTACAGGTATCGAAGAGGTTGGTCGCAATCCACAAAACAGGTCTAAAAAGGGTGCGGCGACGGATCGGATGATTCAGCAAAATCAAGGATCGTTCATGGATATTTTGGATGCGACGACAAACATTATACCGCTTCACTCAGATAGCACGATGCCCGGTGCTATCGTTACATGGTATTATTGTGTGTACTGTGAAGGAGATGATTTCCGAACAGAATTATCCTGCCCCAGCAGCGTTGAAAACGGGTTCTTCGCCGGATTTATAGAGCGCATTTTCATCATTGATTCATCAAACGATGGTACTCATCCTACTCGTCGCCTAAACGATGACGAAACTGTTACAGAGTTCGAAATCCCTGTGACACGAAAGTAAGTAGTATGGAATTTAATCCGAAGCGTCTCAGTATCGCCCGAAAACGGCGATTGCTGAACAAGAAAGGATTCGCAGAACTCGCGGGAGTCGCTGCGCATACCATAACACGTTGTGAAAATGGCTTAACTGTTCCGTCAGAAGAAAATGTTCAATCATTTTCAAGAGTACTAGGGTTTCCAATAAAATTCTTCTTCGGACATGATCTGGACGAGCTCGATGCGGGTTCCGTTAGCTTTAGAAGCCAGACCTCAATGACGGCAGCTGTGCGAGATGGAGCGCTTTCAGCTGGTGCAATTGGGTTTTTGGTATCCGATTGGGTTGAAGAGCGATTCGAACTTCCTTTGTGTACTGTTCCTGATCTTCATCTATACGAACCAGAAATGGCAGCAAGGGCTTTGCGAGAAGAATGGTCCCTAGGGGAACGACCTATCTCTAATATTGTTCATTTGCTTGAGTCGAAGGGAATTAGAGTTTTGTCCCTTTCAGAGAACTCGAAAAGGGTGAATGCTTTTTCTTTGTGGCGGGATAGCAAAGCTTATATTTTTCTAAATACCATTAAAAGTTCCGAAAATAGCCGTTTTGATTCCGCTCATGAACTAGGTCATTTGGCGCTTCATCAAGACGGAAAGACCACAGGAAGAGAAGCAGAAGACCAAGCGAATCGTTTTGCATCGGCATTCTTGATGCCAAGGGCAGATGTGTTGGCTGTTCTTCCTCGTGTCAATTATTTGGATCAAATTATTCAGGGAAAGAAACGATGGAAGGTTTCTGTTGCCGCCTTAAATTACAGGTTACATAAGTTAGGAATTATATCGGATTGGAAGTATCGCGATTTTTGTATCGGCATATCAAGGGCAAAATATAATGTCCAAGAACCATACGAGATTGAGAGAGAAAAATCGGTGGTTTGGCAAAAGGTGATGACAGTATTGTGGAACGAGAGAACTACACAATCTGATATTGCACGAGCGTTATATCTCCCTGAATCAGAAGTGGCTACTTTGATTTATGGTGTGCCTCAATTTTATGAAGAACAGAGACCAGATGGAACAATTCCACTTGCTCTAGTTTCTGGGTAGATTACCTGTAGAGGTTATCATTTCAGGATCGTAAAAAGAATGGGCCGAATGAACATTTCGTTCGGCGATGTGCAATCACCGGATTTCGAATAGGTCTCTAGGAAACTTATTTCTAGCAACAACGATCTCTGCTCTAGGGAGGTACTGTCCTCGTCTTCCCGGCCTATTAACATTCACTCGAAACGATCTTCCAGCTGGCGCACGAACAAGTACAGAGTAGGTTCCTTCCGGGTGACCAATCGCCAAACTTCGCATTTGAATAAGTGTCATAAGCTGATCATAGCCAAGGCAGCAAATGCTACTTGAGGAAATGCAAATTAGTGCCACAAATAATTTGCCGCACAATTCATCCACGTTGGCCAGCTCATCTAAATTTTCTTGATTGAACGTAAAAAGGTAGTCAGAAGTACTGGCATTAGGGTTAGACGCATATTTTGCGTATATTCCCGTATTATCATTAATTCTATATGCGTTATGGCTATTTTCGCCATCTATCAAGAATGGGTTTATAGCAGTGAACTCAGGATGTTCGGCAATTTGTATTAGTGCTGCACCATGGTATAGGTGCCTCTGATGAATGTGCATTACTATCCCCCCAATAAATGAAAATAAATCGCGATCATATTGCACTATTTATCTACTATATGGTGCAAATAATATACAGACTTTGAAATTAGGGGTTAAAGTGATTTAATTCTGTTATTCGCTGTGATGACTTGCTGGTTTGTCAACTATCCACCGTTTCCTCATCGTCCGCCGACAGGCTGTCGGCTTGCAGGGACAGGCTGCCCACTTGCAGCATGGGAACTTTTGCCGCGCTTAGGGCGTCGAGGATGGCGCGGTTGACCGCGTATCTGACCTGAAAGTATTTGGCGCTGGGTACCCAGAACCGGACCCCCAGCACGTATCCGCCGTAGGTAAAATCGTGGATGCCCACTTGCGGTTTGGCGGCCACGTTTACGTCTTTGATGCTTTCCAGCGCCTTTTTGACTGCCGTGACGGTTTTCTCAGCACTATCAATACCGGCGATGGCGACCCGGGTTTGGACCACGCGCTGGTCCTGTGAATTGACGATGACCTGGCCGACGATTTCCTTATTAGGAATGGTGATGCGTTCGTCATCTTCACCCACCAGCACCGTGACGCCCATGGCGATTTTTTCCACAACCCCACTGGCGCCGCCCACGGTGATGGTATTACCCACCGCGAACGGGCGGGTCAGGATGATGCCGAGGCCCGCGCCGAAATTAGACAGCGGTCCCTGTAACGCAATGGTCAGACCAAATGCCGAAGCACCGGCCATGGCGACCAATGGACCAATTGAAATGCCGAAATTACCCAGCGTGATAATAATCAGGATGCCGACGATCAGCAGCTTGACCACCATGCCGATAAACCCGGCCAGGGTCTGGTCCACGTCTTTGGTCATGGCGGTGCGGGTCACATAGGCACCGATGGCGGCGGCCACCTTCAGGCCGATGAACAGGAAGAACAACGCGCCGATGATCTGAAAACCGTAGGACACGCCAAATTCCATCAGCGCATCAATCAGCGTTTGTATCATCTCGAGACTTTGTTCTACTTCGGCCTGTACGGGGTCCATATGTCAGCTTCCTTCGTTTAACCAGTCATTGATCAGCCACCGGGCGATGGAATCAGATCGGGATAGTTTGCCATCGGCGGCGTCCTTGCGCATCCGTTCATGTAAATCATCGCGCGAGAACCAACGGGCATCTTCCAACTCATCCTCGCCTACATCAATATCAAATGTGGTGGCGCGGGCCCGAAAACCCAACATAAGCGACGACGGAAACGGCCACGGCTGTGACGCGCGGTACTCAACGTCGGTGATTTCAATGGATGCTTCTTCCATGACCTCGCGGGCCACGGCGACCTCAAGGCTCTCGCCCGGCTCCACAAATCCGGCCAGCGAGGAATACAGCCCTTCGGCCCAGCTTGGCTGGCGTCCCAACAGGCAATGCTCAACGTCTGAAATCTCGGCTGTTACCAGCATGATCACCGCCGGGTCGGTGCGCGGAAAATGATCCACGCCGCAATCGGCCGACGTGCATTGTTGCACAAAGCCGCCGGTATTTGATCGGGTTTTAGTGCCGCAAATTCCACAGAACTGATGCCGACGTTGCCAGTAAGACATGCCACGCGCGAAGGCCAGCATAGACCCGGTCGGCTGGTCCAGCAGCGGGCCGACCTGACGC
>Ga0233433_10000114_pt1 | contig 95520 bp, 74 predicted proteins | sample SI_122_August201_5_FD_179868 | JGI IMG/M metagenome (GOLD analysis project Ga0233433, IMG submission 179868) | Seawater microbial communities from Saanich Inlet, British Columbia, Canada - SI_122_August2016_100_MG | ecosystem: Environmental > Aquatic > Marine > Inlet | place: Canada: British...
CGCGCTCAGCACGTCCCGTTTCCGCCTTTATAAATCTAGCGATGTGGCCGGGGCCGAGGTCGGCGGTGTGGTCAAAAACGTGCTCGCCATTGCATGCGGTATCAGCGAGGGTCGCAATCTGGGCGACAACGCCCGCGCCGCCCTGATTACACGCGGCTTGGCCGAAATCGCCCGCATGGGACGGGCCAAAGGTGGCCGCACAGAAACCTTTATGGGCCTGTCTGGCCTGGGTGATTTGACGTTGACCTGCAATGCCATGCAATCGCGCAATTTTTCGCTGGGTGTTGCCTTGGGCCAAGGCGAGAAATTAACTGATATTTTAAACAGCCGCCTGAGCGTCGCCGAGGGCGTGTTTTCTGCCGAGGGCGTTGTTCAACTGGGCAACAAACTCGGCATACATATGCCCATTTGCGAAGCGGTCGATGCCGTGCTTAATCGGGACGCTGATATTGATGACACCATATCGGCCTTGCTGGCGCGACCTCAAACCACCGAAATTTTGTAGATATTCCAAAGGATACTCACATGCTGTTTGCTATCATCTGTCACGATAAAAAAGACTCCAGTTCCGTCCGCATGGCCAACCGTCCGGCCCATCTGGAATACCTGGGGGGCCACAAGGAAAAAGCTTTTGCGGCTGGCCCCATGATGACCGATGACGGCGACGGCATGATTGGCAGCCTGTTGATTATGGATTTTGCTGACAAGGCCGAAGCTGAAAGCTTCGCCGCTGGCGATCCCTATAATCAGGCTGGTTTGTTCGAGACCGTTACCGTTGTACCGTGGAAAAAAGTCATCCCTGCGGATTAATTCATGAGCGAATACACCCTCTGTAATCTGGACGACTTAGGCGACGGCCAGTCCGGCGGCTACGCCCTGACCCATAATAACAAGTTGGTCGGTGTCATGGTTATTCGCCGAGGTGAGCGTGTGTTCACCTATCAGAATTCATGCCCCCATATCGGCACGCCGCTTGATTTCATGCCGGGTCAGTTTCTGGATGTGAACCGCGAGCACATATTGTGCTCCACCCATGGCGCGTTATTTCGCATCGACGACGGGCACTGTATATCCGGCCCGTGCGCCGGTGATGCGTTGACCCCGATCAAGGCGCGCATCCGCGAGGGTGTTGTATATGTGGATTTAGATGCGATAATTCCTTAATCACAAAACATCAAACAGGGGTATGGATTATGAGTGAAGAACACGTATTTCCCGTTCCAGACAGTGTTGCCAGTCACGCACTGATCAACAACGACCAGTATCTGGATATGTACAAACAATCCATCGAAGACCCGGATACATTCTGGGGTGAGCACGGCAAGCGTATTGAGTGGATGAAGCCCTATACCCAGGTCAAAGACGTGGACTTCAACACGCCGGGCGTTTCCATCAAGTGGTATGCCGACGGCACCCTGAACGCATCGGTGAGCTGCATCGATCGCCACCTGGCAACCCGTGGTGATCAAACCGCCATCATTTGGGAAGGCGATGATCCGAACGACAGCAAATCCATTACCTATAACGAGCTGCATGAGCAGGTCTGCCGCCTGGCCAACGCCATGAAGGCGCGCGGCGTCAAAAAAGGCGACCGGGTTTGTATCTATATGCCCATGGTGCTGGAAGCATCCTACGCCATGCTGGCTTGCGCGCGTGTTGGCGCGGTTCATTCCATCGTGTTTGGCGGGTTCTCGCCCGACAGCCTGTCTCAGCGCATCAACGATTCCGATTGCGTTATGGTCATCACCGCTGACGAAGGCGTGCGTGGTGGCAAACCGATCCCGCTTAAAGCCAATACCGACAAAGCGCTGGAAAGCTGCCCCACCGTGACCACCTGTATCGTTGTCAATCGCACCGGCGGTGACATCGGCTGGGTTGATGGACGCGACGTGTGGTACCACGAGGTGACGGGCGCTGCCGACACCACGTGTGATCCGGAAGAAATGAGCGCGGAAGACCCGCTGTTCATTCTGTATACTTCGGGTTCCACAGGCCAGCCCAAGGGTGTTGTTCACACCACCGGTGGGTATATGGTTTTTGCCTCCATGACCCATGAATATATTTTCGATTACCACGATGGGGATGTGTACTGGTGTACAGCCGACGTGGGCTGGGTCACCGGTCACAGCTATATCGTCTATGGCCCGCTGGCCAATGGGGCAATTACGTTGATGTTTGAAGGTGTGCCGAATTATCCCGATACCTCACGGTTCTGGCAGGTTTGCGACAAGCACAGCGTGAATATTTTCTACACCGCCCCGACGGCAATTCGCGCGCTGATGCGTGACGGTGATGCGATGGTCACGAAAACCAGCCGCAAATCCCTCCGCATTCTGGGATCGGTGGGCGAACCCATCAATCCGGAAGCCTGGATGTGGTATTACAATGTGGTCGGCGAAGGCCGCTGCCCCATCGTCGATACGTGGTGGCAGACGGAAACCGGCGGCATTCTGATCACGCCACTGCCGGGTGCCACGGACCTGAAACCGGGTTCGGCCACGCGACCATTCTTTGGTATTCAGCCAGAGATCGTTGATGCCGACGGCGTGCCGCACGAAGGTGCTTGCGAAGGCAACCTGTGCATCACGGAATCCTGGCCCGGCCAGATGCGGACGGTCTACGGCGACCATGAACGGTTTGAGCAAACCTATTTTTCCACCTATCACGGTAAATACTTCACCGGCGACGGCTGTAAGCGCGACGAAGACGGCTATTACTGGATCACCGGGCGCGTGGATGACGTGATCAACGTATCTGGTCACCGCATGGGTACAGCCGAGGTGGAAAGCGCGCTGGTCGCCCACCACGATGTGGCCGAGGCCGCTGTTGTAGGTGCACCGCATGACATTAAAGGTCAGGGCATCTATGCCTACGTGACCTTGAACGCCGGTGTGGACTCATCAGATGATCTGCGCAAGGAACTGGTTCAATGGGTACGCAAGGAAATCGGCCCCATCGCCAGCCCTGACTGGGTGCAATGGGCACCTGGTTTGCCAAAAACGCGATCCGGTAAAATCATGCGGCGCATCTTGCGCAAAATCGGTGAAGATGATTTCTCTAATCTGGGTGACACTTCAACGCTGGCTGATCCAGCGGTGGTGGAAGACCTGATCGAAAATCGACAAAATCGCAGTGACTAAAACAGGCCATTGATCCAAATAGAAAGCGGGGCCGTAAGGCCCCGCTTTTTTGTTCAGAAATCAATACAGCGCCCGTCTTTCTCCCAATCGCCGAACCGGGTCGGATCACGCCCTAACGGATCTGCCTCTTGTTCCGGCGTTTCTGTATCTGTTGTCTTAGGGGGGGGGACCGACTCTTCTGTTGTCGATTTTTTATCTTTATCATCCATAATATTTTTCCGTATCCCATATGTGATGACACCTTACCGCACTTTCGCATTGTATTCACGCGCCTGTTAAGGCAAGACAGGGCCATGAATGACAAACCTGCAAAAAACTCACCAAAATCAGACGCCGCACGCATCGCATCGCTTCATACGCTGAATGCTGTTTTGCGTGAGAACGCCAGCTTTGATGAAGCCCTGGATGCCGGTCGGAAACGCCTGAAAGATCCGCGCGACCGGGGCTTTCAGTTTCATCTGGTCATGACCACGCTGCGGCACCTGGGCGAAATTAATATGGTGATGGGCAAGTTTTTGACCAAACAGCCCAAAGGCCGTGCCAAGGCCGTGGTTGGGGTGCTGCAATTGGGTATAGCCCAGGTTCTGTATATGGATGTGCCAGGCTTTGCGGCCGCGTCCACCAGTGTTGATCTGGTTCGTAAAGTGGGCTTTTCCGGTCATGCCAAGTTGGTCAACGCCATCATGCGCAAGGTCGTGGCCGATGGACCCGGCCTTATTGAGCACTGCGACGCCCCACGCACCAACACACCCGGTTGGCTATGGGAAAGCTGGATCGCCGCATACGGAAACAAGGCGGCCCGCAAGATCGCGACCGCCCATGCGACTGAACCGCTATTGGATATAACCGTTAAATCGGATGCTGAAGGTTGGGCGGAACGGCTTGGTGCTGAAATCCTACCGACCGGTACCCTGCGCCTGAACGGGGCAGGCGCTATTGAGGATATGGACGGATACGGTGATGGTCAGTGGTGGGTTCAAGACGCAGGCGCCGCCATTCCGGCACGATTACTGGGCGATGTAACAGGCATGAGGGTCGCCGATCTGTGTGCGGCACCCGGTGGCAAAACTGCCCAACTGGCCAGTCGCGGCGCGCATGTGACAGCCCTTGATAAATCAGCGCAGCGGCTGGAACGGTTATCAGAAAACATGAAGCGCCTGTCACTTGATGTGGGAGTGGTTGCCGCCGACGTAAATACCTGGACACCGGACAGCCCGCTGGATGCAGTGTTACTGGACGCGCCATGCAGCGCCACAGGCACCATTCGTCGCCACCCCGATGTGACCCTGAACAAATCCATGGAAGACGTACGGTCACTGGCCAAAATTCAAACAACGTTACTGAACGCCGCTGTTCAGATGGTTCGCCCCGGCGGCACCATCGTCTATTGCGTTTGTTCGCTGCAACCGGAAGAAGGGCCTGATCAGATCACCGCCCTGCTGGAAAACCGAGACGATGTGAAACTGAGCCCTGTGACAGCGGACGAAATCCCCGGCCTGGGTGAGGCTCTCGGCGATGATGGTACGGTGCGTATCCTGCCCAGCTATTGGCTGGAACAGGGCGGGATAGACGGCTTTTTTGTGGCCCGGTTACAGAAAATATAGCGGCCTCCCTGAACGCCCAGGACCGACCTGTCTTCTACCCTAAAAATTAACTCTTCTGTGGGTACACTTGCAGCGAATTTTTATGCATGTGAAAACACGATATGTTTCTACGCAACACAATATACAAATCGGACATCTATAACTGGTCGCTTCGCGGCAGTGTCCCCGTGCGCACGCGTGGAACACCTCCTGACTCGTGGGTGGGCGAAGCCGATGCGGGCACCGAGGTTTTGGCCGGTAATCATGTATTGTTTGGCCATTCCAGACATTTAGGTGATTTACCATGGAAGAACAGCCAGCTAAGCGATGCTGAGCAGCGATTGTTGCACCGGTTTGGGTTTCTGGGCGATCTGAAGGCATTAGGCACAGAGGAGGCACAAGCCAAAGGCCAGGAACTCATGAGCCGGTGGGTCAATGAATACGGCCGGTGGCATGCCATCGCGTGGGAGCCTGCGGTGACCGGCAGGCGCCTGACCAATTGGTTCCGCACCTATGATTTTTTGCAAAACCCGGACCACCCTGGTTTTGCCCTTACGTTTCTGGAATCCGCTGCCACGCAAATGCGTCATTTGTCGCGTACGTTAAGCGATGTGGAAGACGATGTGCGGGCGATTGAAGCGGCCGAAGGGTTGATTTTGGGGGCCATGTGTCTGGTCGGGATGGAGGCCCTGTTGGACACAGGCATGGCCGCGCTTGAAAGCGCCATCACCAAACAGGTTCTACCCGATGGTGGGCACTTCCAGCGCAACCCGTCAATTCAACGCAGCGTGCTGGCGACCATGGTCCGTATCCGCGACACCCTGATCGCCGGGCAGGTAGACACACCATACTGGCTACAACACGCCATCGACCGCCTGGCCCCAATGTTACAGGCAATGCGCCACAGCGATGGCAAGCTGGCCCTGTTCAATGGATCATCCGAGGGCAGCAAAAAGGCCATCGACAGTATTCTCAAAGCCGCTGGTTCATCGAACCTGGGGTTATGGAGCGCACCGCACACCGGATTTCAACGCATCGAGTCCGGGTCTTCCGTGGTTATTGCCGATGCAGGCGCGGGAATTTTAAGCGGATCAAATCGCGATGCCCACGCGGGCTTGCTCAGTTTTGAATTCAGCCACAAGGATCACCGCATCATTGTCAATTGTGGCGCGAACGCCAACCGCAATGATGACTGGCACGAAGCTTTGCGGGCAACGGCGGCGCATTCATCATTGACGCTGGATGATACCAACGCCATGGAAGTGTATATGGGCGGCGGTTCCGTGAATAAGAAGACAGACGTATCATGCCGCCGGAATGAGGCTGAAGGCAGTACGTTCCTGCAAATGCGGCAAGACGGGTACGAACATCCCTTTGGCTTGATCCACAATCGCGATATCTATCTAGCCGCCGGCGGCGATGATTTACGCGGGCGCGATGCGATTGCCATGAGCCCCAACTATATGGGGCCACAGGCATCGAACTTCTGTGTACGGTTTCATCTGCATCCGGATGTGAGCGCCGAGCTGGCCGGTGGTGGCGATTCCGCTATCCTGAAAGTTTCCAACAAAGAAGGCTGGCGTCTCAGGTGCAGTGGTGGTGACATGACCGTCGAAGACAGCGCCTATCTGGGCGTCGCCGGGACGGTGCGACGGGCGCGCCAGATCTTGATATCCGGCCCCTGTAAATCCGTTGGCGTTGAAGTGAAATGGTCACTGATCAAGGAAAGCAGCTGAGCCTGGTTTCGTTAAGTCTGGTTTCGTTATGGTTGACCTAATTAAGTCCGGCCATACACGTCGTCGAAACGAACGATATCATCTTCACCCAGATATGATCCTGACTGTACTTCGATAATGCGCAGCAGCTCGTCATGGGGGTTTTCCAACCGATGTGTGGTGCCAATGGGAATGTACGTGGACTGGTTTTCGGCCAGGTCCACGACCTCTTCATTTCGCGTGACCCGTGCATTGCCTTCAACCACGACCCAGTGTTCGGCCCGGTGATGATGCATCTGCAAACTGATTGTGGCATGTGGTTTCAGACAGATTTGCTTGACCTGAAACCGTGACCCCAGATTGATGGTCTGATACCAACCCCATGGCCGGTGCACGGTGGTGTGGGTTTCGTGCTCATTACGGCCCTCAGCCTTAATGCGCTCCACAATCGCTTTCACATCCTGAGCCCGCGATTTATCTGCAACCAGCACAGCGTCATCGGTGGCTACAACAATCAGGTCGTCGATGCCATTGGTCGCCACGGTGGAACCTTCGCTGCGGATATAGGACCCGTGGGTGTCCAGTGTGATGACATCACCATGAATGACGTTATCGTTTTCATCGCGTTTGCCAATTTCCCAGAGTGCGGGCCACGCGCCCACGTCGCTCCACCCCAAATCCACCGGCACCACGGCTGCATTCTCGGTGTGTTCCATGACGGCATAATCGATCGAATCAGATGGACAGGTGGCAAAGATATCAGAATCCAGGCGTATGAAGTCCTGATCGGATCCCGCCTTTTCGAGCGCTTGTTCGCAGACGCTGACCATTTCCGGATTATGCCGACCCAACTCTTCCAAATACTGGCTGGGCGAGAACATAAACATGGAAGCGTTCCAATAGTATGAACCATCGGCCAAGAACTGTTTGGCCGTCTCCAAATCCGGTTTCTCAACGAACCGTTCAATCATGCAGCAATCGGGCACAGAGCTGTGGGCCGGGCCACTTTTGATGTAACCAAATCCGGTTTCCGGTGCATCGGGTTTAATCCCCAAGGCCGTCAACGATCCGCCAACGGCGGCGTCACGCGCCAGCTTCGCCGCGATGCGAAATGCGTCGGGATAAGCAATAACATGATCGGATGCCAACAGGAACATGACCGCATCCGGGTCCTGTTGTTTGACCAGCATGGCGGCAATTGCCGCCGCCGGGGCCGTATTGCGCCCCATGGGTTCCAGTACAATAGCGGCCGGGGTTATGTCTTCTGTTCGCAATTGCTCAGCGACCAGAAACCGATGCTTTTCATTACAGATGACAATGGGATCGGCAAATTCTTCACCCGACGCACGCAGGGCGGTTTCCTGTAACAGGGTACGCCCATCGTCACTGGCCAGGGGCAGGAACTGCTTTGGGTAAAGTTCTCGCGACAACGGCCATAAGCGCGAGCCGGAACCGCCGGACAGAATAATAGGGACGATTTTGGCACTCATCTCGGGTGGCGCTCCGCCAGGTCAGATTAGAAGGTACGTATTGTCGACCAGCAACAGTTAAGCTTTCGTATCATTTCGGTGCGAAATCAAATGCGCGTGGGGTCCCCGTTGTAGAGCACGCTCAGGCATGCGACGAGCACCAAAACAGTGCCCAAAACATCCAGAAATTGCCGGACCCTGATCAATGTCGGAAATGGCGCATGCCGGTCATGACCATGGCAAGGCCTCGTTCATTGGCAGCGGCGATGATTTCATCATCACGCATGGAACCGCCTGGTTGAATAATCGCCGTGGCACCCGCATCGGCCGCAGCCAGCAATCCATCCGCAAACGGGAAGAACGCGTCCGAGGCCACAACGGAGCCTACAGCGGGACTCACGTCCAGGCCTTGTGTTTCACCTGACTCGTTCGCTTTCCAGGCCGCTATCCGCGACGAATCGATACGGCTCATTTGCCCGGCACCAATCCCCACCGTAGCGCCATCTTTCACATAGACAATGGCATTGGATTTCACATGCTTACACACGATGAAGGCAAACATCAGATCGGTCATTTCCTGATCTGTTGGCTGGCGCTCCGTCACCACTCGCAAGTCATCGCTGGTCAAGGCATTGTCACGACCTTGCAGCAAAATACCCCCTGACACGGTGCGCACGGTCATGCCGACTGAACCAGCATCAGGCATACCATCGGTCAGAAGCAGGCGCAGATTCTGCTTTTTCGCCAAAATAGCGCGCGCATCTTCGTCGGCATCGGGTGCAATAATGACCTCGGTAAAAGTCTTGGTGATCTGTTCGGCAGACGCGCCGTCCAGTGTGCGGTTCAACGCAACAATGCCGCCAAAGGCGCTAGTCGAGTCGCACCTGAACGCCTGCTCATAAGCCGTCAGCAACGTATCGCCGGTGGCAACGCCACATGGATTTGCATGCTTGATAATGGCACAGGCGGGCTGGTCGGTGAATTCAGACACCAGCTCAAACGCGGCATCTGTGTCGTTGAGATTGTTGAAGCTGAGTTCTTTGCCCTGTAACTGCGCCGCGGTGGCGACACCGGGTCGATGATCGCCGGTTACATAAAATGCCGCGTGCTGGTGCGGGTTCTCGCCGTACCGCAAATGCTGTTTCAGGGTCCCCCCCACAGCAATACGGTGGGGGAACGGATCATTGGTCTGCACAGCAAACCACTGAGAAATTGCCGCGTCATACGCACCGGTGCGGGCATAAGCCGTGGCGGCCATTTTGCGACGGAATTCAGCCGTCGTATCGCCATCATTATCATCCATCTCGGCCCTGACACGGACATAGTCCTCAACGTCAACAACCACGGTCACGTCACGGTGGTTCTTGGCGGCTGAACGGATCATGGCCGGGCCACCGATATCGATATTTTCAATGCAAGTTTCGAAGTCTGCACCACGGGCAACCGTTTCTTCAAACGGGTATAGATTGACCACCAGCAAATCGATGGCGCCAATATCGTACTGTTCCATAGAGGCCAGATGATCCGCATTATCGCGCACGGCAAGCAAACCGCCATGGACTTTAGGGTGCAGGGTTTTAACACGACCATCCATCATTTCGGGCGATCCGGTGTAATCGGATACCTCGGTAACCGGCACACCGGCATCGGCCAATATTTTGGCCGAGCCACCAGTAGAAAGGATATGAACGTCATGGCTGGCCAGGTACTGACCGAACTCTACCAAACCCGATTTATCGGAAACGGAGATGAGTGCCCGCGTAATTTTAGAAGACATGGTGATTTTTGAAGACATGAGATCAGGTATTTCAGGGTTGGTTGAAGATAAATTTCTGTTACTCAGGGCGTCAATCAGCACGTCTAAACAGGTTGCGTAACGTATATCGAAAGAGTTTGCTAGCGTACCAAAATCGAGGACTGATCCTATCATCAAGAAATGTCAATTTACTGTCTAACATTTCCCGCCACCCCTGAACCGTATTGGCAGACGACATTCCGCCCCTGGAAAAATTGCAAATGACTTCCGGGATATGGGTGAAGGTCACCCCGCGAAGGTGAGCGCGCAGCAAGAAATCATAATCCATAGCGATCTTGTAATACGTATTGTAGTGCCCAACCCTGTCGTAAACATCTCGCCCGATAATACAAGTCGGATGTTGGGCAGGCATAGTGAGGAGCGGCTTGAAATGGCGCTCGGAATCGTATGACCGATTCCCCACTATGCGCACGGTACCGTCAAGTCGATGCTGGCGCAGCATACCGTGCAGGATGGTCAATCGTTCGTCCAGATATGGTTCCACATGCTGGAATGCTTCATCATCATACCAATCATCCGAATTCTGAATAGCAATCCATTTCCCGGTGGTTCGATGGAGTCCTCTATTAAAGCCGTCGGATATGCCCGAGTCTTCTTCGAAGACCGGTTTAACGAAACCACCTGTCTTATCTTGCCATCGCTCCAGAATGGCGCGGCTATCATCCGTGGATCCAGCATCCTGAACAACGTGTTCGCAAACCCAGTGGCGAGAACGCCAAACAGACTCCAAGTTCCGCTCAAGCGTCGCAGCACCGTTCAATACAGGTGTAACGACAGAGATGCAGGGAAGATCAGCCATTATCAGCATTGCCTATTAGTCGATTGGTGAATAGGCACACCACCCCATGCGTTCCGTAACCCCCGTGAATACACGAAAAATGGCGACGAGCTATCACCAAGCTATCCGCTCCCTCAATGCCAAAAACAACCTGAGCACTATAACACACGCTAATTATTACCTCTTGGTCAGCCCCCAGATCCAAAGCGCCAAAGCGACAATATACGGAGTGTTAAACGCCTTCGAGTTCTGCTTCTGGTACTAGAATAGACAGTTTATGCCGAACAGCTAGCTTATCATTCTGCTCGCACAATATTGCCAGCTCACCCAAAGCAACCCTGATATCTTCAACCGAGGCCGCACGCGGGGCCGCTAGAAGTAACCCCTCAGTATCCGTTTGTACGATTTGCTCAGAGCCGTGGAAGACCTCTTCAAAGAGCTTTTCGCCAGGCCGACAACCCGTGATCTCGATATCCATACCGTTCCCAGGCTCGAACCCGGCAAGCCGTATCATTTGCTCGGCCAGATCAATAATGCGGACAGGCTCCCCCATATCCAGCACAAAAATCTTCCCGTGCTGTTCTGACGCTGGCATGGCCATCGCAGACGCCAGCAAGACCAGTTCCACGGCCTCACGAATGGTCATAAAGTACCGGGTCATATCGGGATGCGTGACGGTCAGGGGGCCGCCGCGACGTAACTGGCTTTGAAACAATGGGACAACAGATCCGGTAGAGCCGAGGACGTTGCCAAAGCGAACGGTAACAAATTTTGTAGTACCGCTCTCGCCCTGATCCTGACCCATGTCCAACGCCTGACAGTATTCCTCAGCCACGCGCTTCGTTGCCCCCATCACGTTGGTGGGGTTGATAGCTTTGTCGGTAGAAATCTGGACCATGGTTTCAACACCATGACGAACACAGGCATCGGCCACATTCACGGTGCCAAAAACATTGGTGGTGACACCTTCGCAACAGTTGTCTTCCACCAACGGCACATGTTTCAGCGCGGCTGCATGAAAAACGAGCTCCGGATCGAATTCTGAAAACGTCTGTTCCACACGCACCGTATCACGCACATCAGCAATGACGGTGAACCGTTGCAGTTCGGGATGTGTTTCGGTTACTTCACGATCAATTTGGTACAGCGCGAATTCCGAGCTATCCAACAGGCCAATTTTGGCCGGGGCGAAGGTCGAAATCTGACGCACAAGCTCGCCACCGATACTGCCGCCGGCACCCGTGATCAACACACGTTTGTTAGCCACCAGCGCTTTCATAGCGCCCAGATCAAGTGTGGTTTGAGGGCGACCCAAAAGGTCTTCCACATCAATGGGGCGGATTTCCACGTCATCGGGATCACCGGTCTTGAACTCGGTAATATCGGGAACGCGGGCTATGGTCATGCCGAGCGCGCTAGCCTGATCAAACAGGTTGCGCACGACGGACCCATCAAAGGTGTTTCGGGTTAAAATAAGGCGTTGCGGTTTATCACCGCGTCGGGCCTGCTCATCAACAATTTGAGGCAGGGCATCCAATGTTCCCAGTACGGGTACACCATGAATTTGCTGACCAACACGTTGAGGTTTTTCTGCAATGATACCAGCAACCCGGTATTCCGTGTTTTTGGACAAAGAAAGACTACGAATGAACAGCTCGGCCCCATCAGCAGCACCAACAAGCAGTATAGCAATGCGGCGTTTTCCATCAGCCAGTCCCGTGAAATCGATCCGACGATCACGGACAATCCGATAGGCGAGACGCGGGCCACCCAGCAATGCCATGAGCACCAAGCAGTTGATAAACGGCAGTGACCTTGGCAACGTTTCCAGTCGGGTCCACATGAACATGACCAACAGGAACACCAGCAACGTGAGGCTGACCGCTTTTGCAATGGCCGTTAAATCCGGCACGGAAGCGTATTTCCAGATCCCCCTGTACAAGCCCGCCCGCCAGTAGACCACCGCACCAATAACGACCAAGGTAACGCAGCCTACGATCAAACGATCCCGTGGGAGCCACTGAATGCCTTCGCCGATGCGCAGATAAACAGATATGCCAAACGAAAGTGCCGTCATGAAGATATCATGAGCGTAGGCGATCATACCTCGGGTATTAATTTTCTTTGACATAATCCGCAGACAGAGAGCAAAAAGTAACGAAAAACCACGTAGTGTACAGGTTCATTACGCTGTATTTATAGCACGTCAAAAATGGGGGTACAGCCCCTGTTGGGCCGGATTATTGATCTTTGGGAGCAAGGTTCTCGCGACCAGCCAGGCAAACCGCTGTTAGCAACAAGAACGATACCTGCCACCACGCCGACCAGTATGAAAAATTGAATAGCCCGGACCCCCAATAGGCCGCCCAAACGGCCATCAGTGTCAGCAGAGCCGGTTCTTTGTGGCGAACATACCGTCTCAGGAATGACAGAAAACGATGCCCAATGGTTGTGATCATGGCGATAAACCCAACAACACCGGTCTCAACAATGATTTCAACCATCCAGTTGTGGGGATGAAGCGGAATGTTAGCGGTGTTGGTCAACGCGTTGTGTTCCGCTGCGCCGGGCAAGCTGTCTACTACATTAATCCCCACCCCGAACCAGCGCCACTCTTCACTGGCATTCCACGCATAAGCCCAAATGCCCTGCCGTGCCGCATCAATTAGCCATACAGGTAGCCACCACACAGAATTATCTGTCGCCGTCACAGTCCAGGACCGTGTAACAAACAACCAGATTATCGTGACAACAAGACACCCCAACATGGCAAGAATCCACATCAGTCGAACATTTGCTTTTCGCTGACTACTAATAATCGCCATGCCAACGACCATGACGGACGCAAGCACTCCAGCCAGCGCAGATCGACTATTTGTCAGAAAAATAATAGCGGCCAGTTCAGCAATAGCAACGGCTGCAAACACGGTCCACACACCCCGAAACCGAGCCCCAATCCAGATAAGAACCGGTATCAGCAAGGCAGAAGACGAAGCCGCAGCTTTAAGCAGTATTATGGAATGCAGGCCGGATTTTTCGTAACCTCGAATATAGATAATGAGCTCATACGGGCTGGTCAAACTGATGACGGAAATGGTGCCCAAAATGATAACGCTGGCCATCAGGGCTTTCATGAAAATATCAATCGCAGCGCGGCGAACGCTCAAGGCTGCCCATATGACGGTGGTGCCAGCGATAAAGAGCAGCGTTCTAAACTCTGTTTGTAGCGATTTAGTCAGATCACTCGTTATTGTTAACCCGACGAGCCAAATCACAGCCGTCACATATATCAGCTTCGCCGTATTGGTCGCCAACGTTTGCCGGGCCATAGCTAAAATTTTTGCGCGTTCAGGCAAGGCAAAAACCATGAGCAGGGCCAATATGACGGGTGAGCCAACCATGGCCTTGCCGAGGATGATTGCAGGCACGGAGACTGCAATCAGGGTGGCAAATACAAACATCAGTCGATTATTTGAAATTGACGTGGCCAAAATACGAGCCCATTCGGTTTAGACGGAATATCAGCGTTTCGCGCGAGTGGTATATCACGCCAAACACCAAATTCCAGCAATGATAAGATCCTTAATATATGAAGTAGACGGCGATTCACGCTCCAAAGGTGTCACGAAGTGATTATATTTAAAATGATCGTGCTCTAATGAAATTTGCTGTGATCAAGCTGAAACCAAACCAGCAACCCCACAACAGCAAAGGCAGAAACAACAAATCCGGTATAGGTGTATCCTGCTGCACAGGCAACAGAACTCGCTGCCAGCACGACGCCCACAAAATAGACCTGTAGCGTGACGGATGCATGGCTCAAGCCGGATTGTACGGCCTTCTGGTAGAAATGTTCCCGGTGGGCCAGCCAGATTTGTTCTCGCAGCAACAAGCGTTTGAACAGGGTAATCGTTGCATCCGCCAGATAGTATGCGGGCAGGATTAAAGCGGCCTCCCACTCGCCCAATGAGGCCAGACGGATCAATAACCAACCGAGCAGGAAACCCAGTGGCGCGCTACCTGTGTCGCCCAGAAAAATCCGGGCGGGATGCCAGTTCCAGATCAGAAAGCCGATAGAAACGCCCGCCACAGCGATAGCAAATGGTGTAAGTTGGATAATATTGCCCGAGACCAACGAGACCACCACAATCCCAGCACCGATGATGAGTGCCTGTACGCCCGAGATACCATCGATGCCATCCATAAAATTGAACAGATTGATGAACCAGATCCAGGCAATGACCATAATGCCATGATCAAGGGTGGCAGGGAGAATACCCTGAAAAACTAGCATATCAGTGGGCATGAAATACAGGGCAGTTGCTGCAGCTGCCGCGTGACTACCTAACCGTAAAAGGGCTGGTAAGTTTTTTAAATCATCCACCCACGATAGCAGGCACAAAAACAGGGCAAGCAGGGCTACCGGTACAACTTCGCCCCCAAGGGCATTCGGATCACCCAGCCAGACAATGCCTATCCATGTCAGGGTCAGTACAGGGATCACCACTAATCCACCGCCTTTTGGCGTGGGCGTAGTGTGGCTGGATCGGTCGTTGGGATGGTCGAGAATAGCGCGGCGTTGCAGAAAGGCGCGCAGCGGCCATATACCCGCCGCCACCAGTAACAACGGCGCGACAAAACACCCTATGATGAAAATTAAGTCCATGGTTACTGTATAGCGTTACAGAAGGCGCAGTGAAATCATTTACAGTAATTCACTCACCAAGCCACCCAGGTCATCAAAATGGTCCATGAGCATGTCTGCCCCTAGTGAACTGTGGCTGGCCTGCGCATAGCCGAATGTAACCAGAATAGACAGCACCCCGGCATCAATGGCGGCCTCTATGTCGTTTTCACTATCGCCCACCATGATTGCGCGTTCCGCCGCGCCACCGACCGCAGCGATGGTATCCAGAACATGGGTACCATCGGGTTTTCTTTTCATCACTTGGTCCGCACACACCACAGCATCGAAATGATGAACCAGATCAAGCATCTCAAGCACGGGTGCCGCGGTTATGCTAGGTTTATTGGTGCAGATGGCGAGCTTGAACCCTTGATCTCTGAGGCCAGACAATGCCGGTATCACACCGGGGAACACGACGGAATCCACAACCGGATTTTGCGCATAATCATCCAGAAAATTCTGTGTGAGGCGCGCGATTTCTTCATCAGGCAGGATATCGCCGGTTTGTTCCAGTGCAAGCTTCATTAGTACCGGGGCCCCATGCCCCAGATAACCCGTGGCCTCTGCTACCGTGTGGGTTCGACGGCCGATGGCTTCCAGGGTGCGGTTTAGGGCCCGACAAACGTCCGGTGCACTGTCAATCAGGGTGCCGTCCAGGTCGAATAAGATTGTTGGGGTGGTCATGTATTCACCTTGCCTGTGTCATACTGAAATGCGAAAGAGTCATAAGAGTTTTCAGGCTCCATACCCGTTCAGTTGTACGGAAATTGCTGGACCCAAACAAGGCTGCCCTTTACCAAGGTGCATATGCAAAACAAAAAGAAATTATCATGAGTCACAATCGCCTTCTTTCAATCATTGGCTTAGGTTATGTGGGCCTGCCCGCCGCCGTTTCATTCGCACGTGCGGGGAATCATGTCGTTGCTTTTGATATCAATGAGCAGCGAATTGCCGAACTGGAATCCGGGGTCGATCATACCAATGAAGTGACGAGTGAAGAGCTCGCATCGGCCTCGCTTCACTTAAGCCACGATAAAAGCGATCTGCAAAATGCCGACTTCCACATCGTCACGGTTCCGACACCAATCGACGAGAACAATCAACCTGATTTGAGCCCGCTGTTATCTGCCAGTCATATGATTGGCTCGTATCTGAAAAAAGGCGATATCGTCGTCTATGAATCTACCGTTTATCCGGGTGCCACCGAAGAAGAATGCGTGCCCATTCTGGAATCGGTATCTAGTCTGAAACTGGGCGAAGATTTCAGTGTGGGATACTCCCCCGAACGCATAAATCCGGGTGACAAAGAACACCGTTTCGAAACCATTACAAAAGTCGTTTCGGGCTCAGATGAGCGCACGCTAAAAATTGTCGCCGATGTGTATGGCAGCGTGATCACAGCGGGCATTCATCAAGCCCCGACCATTCGCACTGCCGAGGCCGCCAAGGTTATTGAGAATACCCAACGTGATCTCAATATCGCGTTGATGAACGAGTTATCTATTATTTTTCACAAGTTGGGTATCGATACGCGTGATGTGCTGGCCGCAGCGGGCACCAAGTGGAATTTCCTGCCCTTCGTGCCGGGATTGGTGGGTGGGCACTGTATTGGCGTGGACCCCTACTATCTGACGCACCGCGCGGAAAAGGCGGGCTATATCCCCGAAGTCATTCTGGCTGGACGGCGGATCAATGACGGCATGGGATCATATCTTGCGGCTGAATTGGTAAAACTTATGACCGCGTCTGGCAAGGCGGCGAACCAGTCGGTTGTCAGTGTGCTGGGCGTCACGTTCAAAGAAGATGTGCCGGACGTTCGAAACAGCAGAATCATTGATGTGATCGCCGCGCTGGAATCTTATGGCGTCACTGTTCAATCATCCGACCCTGTTGCTGACACCGAAACAGTTTCCCGCCAAATGGGTTTAAACATAAAGCCCATAGACACCCTGCCCCCCGCCGATGCGGTTATCCTGGGCGTAGCTCACAATGACTATATTTCAGGTGGATGGCCCATGGTCGCAGCTCGACTAACTGATGGGCATGGCGTTGTTTGTGATATCAAGGGTGCGCTGGACCGAAAGACAGTGCCAGACGGTATCCAGTTATGGTGTTTGTAGGCACTGATTTCGAATTTATTGAATTGAGATGAGGAATGCCTTCCATCAAACCTAAAATTCTATTTGTGGTTATGGAAGACTGGGCTTTTTTATCCCATCGCTTACCCATGGCTCGCAGCGCGCGCGATTCAGGTTTCGATGTGGTGATTGCAACTCGCGTGTCAAAACACCTCCCAGAGATTGAAGCCGAAGGTTTTAGAGTTGTGCACATGGATTTCAGGCGTGGCGACATGAACCCGTTTACGGAACTGGGTACGGTCATCGCACTGATCCGGCTCATGCGTCGGGAAAAGCCGGACATCGTGCATAACATCGCCCTAAAAGCCATTCTGGATGGATCGCTCGCAGCGATGGTTAGCCCCGTCGGTTATGTGGTGAACTCATTTACCGGCATGGGCGCCGTGTTCACAGGCAACTTAGGTCTTGGCCTGTTGCGAGCCATCCTGACGAATGCCTTTCGCTTGTTGATGCGCCGAAACAATACCCGGGTTATCGTACAAAACGATGATGATCAGGCCCAGTTAGCGGCCTTGGGCATTGGTAGGCCGTCACGAACAACCAAGATCTGTGGCTCCGGGGTTGATACAACCACGTTCCAGCCGTCCCCTGAACCACCAGGCCCCGTAACCGTGACCATGGTCAGCCGCCTGTTGTGGGACAAAGGCATCAGTGAATTGATGGAAGCCGCCCAAAAGCTTCGTGACCGCGGAGCAGCCGCCCGTATCGTCATTGTGGGAACGCCGGATCCGGAGAACCCCAAATCTATAGACGAAGCTACTTTTATGCGCTGGCGGAGCGAAGGCCTTGTAGAATTTCAGGGCCATCGAACTGACATCGCACAAGTATGGGCGCAATCGCATATCGCCGTCCTACCCTCTTATCGAGAAGGCTTACCTAAAAGCCTGCTGGAAGGGGCCTCATGTGGCAGACCCATGATTGCGACAAATGTGCCTGGCTGCCGTGAACTTGTTTTGGATGGCATAAATGGATTACTTGTTCCAGCCCGAGATGCGATTGAGTTAGCCAACGCCATAGAACGCCTATCAAACGACTCTACATTGCGTAAAAAACTTGGCACCGAAGCACGTAGATTGGTGGAACAGAAGTACTCTGACAATGTAATCAAGCACGAAACAATAAAGCTATACTCTGAGCTTCTTGGAAACCCAGAATCATGATAAAATTGCTTGCTAAATGCGAGACCAGAATAGGCTCGCAGGATTAGTAACTCACGCATGAACAATAATGACGATGCCGTACAATGCAATGAATGTGGTCAGGGCGTGATAATAAACCGCATCGTCAATTTTCATAAACACACGGTTCCCGGCAACAATATACACCAATGAGCTGATGATTGGCGCGACATAGTTCTGTGCCATCACCGAATATTGGCCCATCAATGATAACATCAATATCTGAATGATCCCAAATACCAGATAGTATGTTGCTATGGCATGGCGAGTGGCTTGTTTGTTCTTGTTTATGGCTGCGGCATACACAGCCAGAATTGCGCCACCCAAGTTTGTTACGCCATGGACAATCCCCATTAGAAAGTGTGTGAAGGCCATATTTCGCCTAATGAATTTGCGTAAGCGCATTTCCAACGGCGAGTAGATTCGTAATCCCGCAGAGCTCAGCAGCATCATACCGATGGCAAGTTCCACATAGTTAGAAACCAGCAAAGATGAGGAGATAGCAAGGCCAATACAAATCGCAGGGATACACAGGGTCACCAATGCACGCTTGTGAACAGAGCCCTTTTTAGATGATGTGATTGTCTGGATAAGTGATATGGCGACAGACGCGGGCAGTAGATATTGTAACGTTGTAAAAAAGTCATAACCCATAAGGATGAGGGTCGGTGTTCCAAATACGAGAATTCCCATCCCAAAAACTGACTGTACAATGGATAACGCCGCAATCACTCCCAAGACAATAAGATAGTCGCTGTCCATTAAATATCTCGCCAATTTCCAATATCGTCACAACTGTTAAAGTCGCACATAAAGAGCTAGAATTTATTGTTCGCTAACAATAACTCGAAGTAATCGATCGTGCTCTTCAACCCCGTTTCCAGTGATACAGTAGGATGCCAATCCAATTCTTTGACGGCTTTGGTAATGTCGGGCTGGCGCTGTTTGGGGTCGTCTTCCGGCAAGGGATGAAACTTAAGCTCGACCGATGTGCCAATCAATTCACGAATTTTCTCTGCAAGCTCCAAAATCGTCATCTCAACTGGATTACCAAGATTTATGGGGCCGGTAATACTCGCTGGAGAGTCCATGAGCCCTAGAAATCCGTCAATCATGTCGTCTGCATAGCAGAAGCTTCGGGTTTGCGTACCATCACCATAAATGGAAATCGAGTTCCCTTGCAGGGCCTGTATTATGAAGTTTGATACAACTCGTCCATCGTCCGGATGCATCCTCGAACCATAGGTGTTAAAAATCCGCGCAATCTTGATTTCGACGCCATATTCCCGATGGTAATCAAAAAACAATGTTTCTGCACAACGCTTGCCTTCGTCGTAACACGCTCGCGGGCCAATGGGATTTACATTTCCCCAGTAATCCTCTGTCTGCGGATGAACCGATGGATCACCATACACTTCTGACGTTGATGCCTGGAGAATTCTGGCCCCGGTCCGTTTTGCAAGCCCGAGCATATTGATCGCGCCATGTACGCTTGTTTTTGTCGTTTGTGCCGGGCGCCGCTGATAGTGAATGGGGCTGGCCGGACAAGCCAGATTAAATATCTGATCAACCTCCACATAAAGTGGAAAGGTCACGTCATGGCGCATGAGCTCGAACAGCGGATTATCAAGTAGGTGAGCGACATTCCGTGGAGAGCCGGTGAAGTAGTTATCAACACAAAGAACTTCGTTTCCCGTTTCCAGTAAACGTTCACAAAGGTGCGAACCAAGAAATCCGGCTCCCCCAGTAACGAGAACGCGCGTTGGCATTAAATCTGTCATTTCTGTTGCATTCCTCTTCGTCGAAGTTTCTATATCTTGTGTTGGAAGCCGACACTAAATGAGGCGTCTTTCTAGCAGAGATACAAATATACAGCAGCGCTGCAAATGCAACAGTAAAGCTTGGCCAGTAAAGCAGAAAGCGCCAAGAAGCAAAAATCCAATACCCAAATTATCTACGCTACGCATTAGGCCAAAATATTTCTTATATGTCAGAGTTAGTTCTTGGCGCTAATCGCCCGTGTCTTAAGTGATTGTTCTCGCAACGGCTTGCAATAATTATGTAATTGACGTTCACGCTATGAACGTTATTATGTTCACGCTATGAACAACGAACGCCCAACCCATGCTTGATAAACGATTCAATGATGCTAGTCACATGCAGACATCCGAGATCACACTTGATCTACTGGATGCGATTGAAGGTGGCGAATCCGTCTCTCAACGTGGATTGGCCGCCCGGCTTGGCGTTGCACTCGGGTTAACCAACACGCTCGTAAAACGTTGTGTCCGAAAGGGGCTTCTAAAAGTTCAAACCGTTCCAAGTAACCGTTATGCGTATTTTTTGACTCCGAAAGGGTTTTTGGAGAAAGGCCGTCTAACGGCTGAATATTTGTCAACGTCTCTTAATTTTTTTCGCGATGCCCGTAGCCAATGCGACACGTTATTTGATAATTGTGAAGATGTTGGCGCATTGCGGGTTGTCCTGCTCGGCGCTAGTGATTTAGCCGAAATAGCGATTCTTTCCGCGCTTGACCGCGATATTGAAATTGTCGGTATTGTAGACGAAAAATCCAATTATGAGCGCCTTGCAGGCATTCCGGTTACTCGATCAGTAGAAGATATTGACTCTTTTGATCGGATAATGATCACTGGTCTGACAGATTCTCAAAATACCTATGACACATTACGGAAGACGTATAGTAAAGAGAGCATTCTCGCGCTCCCCATTTCGCGTCTTTCTGCCACACGCAACCAAACGCGTGGACGTGCCGGATGGAAACGATGAAACGTTGGTTTGCTGTTCATACACATCCGAATGGTGAAGCACGCGCGGCTATGCATCTAAAACAGCAAGGATTTGAAGCGTATCTGCCGCTGTATATGAAAAAACGCCGCCACGCACGACGAGTCGACATGGTGAAGCGGCCACTGTTTCCACGATACCTGTTTGTTCGTTTAGATCCAGAATTTGATCAATGGCGACCCATAAATAGTACATTTGGTGTCAGTCAATTGGTTGCAAATGATCATGGTCCGATTCCCTTGCCCGAAGGGGTTATCGAGGAAGTTCGGGGCCATGAAATTGAGGGTGGCGTGATCGTGTTTGATCACCAAGTCCCGTTTGCGCCACATCAACGCCTAGAGATTGTTGACGGTCCAATGACAGACTATGTCGGAATATTTGAATGTATGTCTAATAGTGATCGTGTCGTGTTATTACTCGAGTTGCTCAATAAGAGCATTCGCGTGACACTCCCACGTGAAGCTGTATCAGCCGCATAGTACACGGTTGATAATATGCTGCGCTTTGCGGCTTTGACATATTCTGGCCTGGGGGCGTTTGCACCCGGACTGCGGTAGCGCGAGAAATTTTTGAACTCTGAGGCTATTATACACTGAATAAAATATGCGCCTGCGAAGAAAGGCGACGCTTGTCGAGAACAAGTTGCAAATCATCGATAACATCCGGAAACATTTCGCCCCATAGACTCGACAGCTCGGTTTTTCGATCTCCGCTCGAAAGTGTTATCCCGACAGACCTGAACAGATCAAATATATCGGTGCCAAACCACCACTCTGCAACGCGAGTCAGCTCAAACTCCTCAGCAATCCAATGCAAAGATCGATTCGTATACAAGTGGGTGTGTCCGCCGGTTAGAACGCGTGGCATGATATTTTCAAATGAAGCCTCGAAGTAAACCGAAGGACTAAACGTCGGCACCACAAGGAACAGGAATTTTATGTTGTTGTTTTTGCGGATGGCATCCAAAATTTCTCTAGGATTTTGTATGTGTTCAAGGACGCCAAGCATGACCAAGACCTCACACGTCAAATCCGCAATAATATCCAAGTTGTCGCCCAAACCATGGTGTCGGATATGGGCTTCACCAACCAAGGATTTGGCAAATTCGACCTGTGTAGCGGCTACTTCGTGGCCAACAAAATCCTCAACGCCCGCTTCGCTCAATGTCTTGAGAAAATAACCAGAGCCGGACCCCAGCTCACTATACTTCAATTGAGCAGGGTCATAATCCGCTTCACGCAGGGCATCAAACAAGAAATCTCGTTTAGGGCGGTAAACAAACGACAACCTTTGCTCTAGCGCGGCGGCGTCTATTTCACGGTAGGACCCGGCAAATGATTCACCACCATCCGCCACATAAATCGCTTCGCAAAATTCATCTGTGTCCTGGTATGCGCCATTAAGATGCTCACACCTTTCACAAATCACATACTCAACAAGATGTTGTTCAAATTTGGTGCCGCGCAATGATTGATCACAGTTCTTGCAGGCCTCGCGACGTGGCTGTTGTCGATAGGTAACAGCCTGGGCGCGGGCGTCTTCGAGCAGCGCCGCATTATTCTCGAAAAAATCGTTTTTAATTTCTGCCAGTCCACGACTGGATTTCCCAAACCTGATCATTTTCAGTCCTTATATTAGGGAATTTTTCAATTAGACATTCCAATTGTCTAATTGAGTGGTTTGTCCAAGACATACAATTTGCCTACCTCATACAACAAAGACAAGTATGATCCATGAAGCCAGATGCCTTAGAGTCGACAAGTGTTTCCATCGTCATAACGGCGCATAACTATGCTAAATGGCTGCCACAGTCCATTGATAGCGCTTTGGCACAAGTTTGGCCTGCCGTCGAAATTGTAGTTGTAGATGATGGCAGCACCGACAGTACGCCGCAAATTATCGCCGACTATCACAGCTCTACAAACCTGCGGACTGTGCGGTTGGATGGCGTCGGGTTGGCGGGAGCTTGCAATGCGGGCATAGCCGCCTCGACTGGTGAATACGTGGTTCGCCTAGACGCCGATGATTATTTTGATGAAAATCTAGTGCTGGTTTTAGCGACATATCTGGATCAACACTCTGATATTGATGTTGTGTTTAGTGACCACTACACCGTGGATCAAGGTGGCAATTTTCGATCCCTTGTGCGCCGTATGAGGCTTGATGATGAACTGGTTCTAAGGGACAGACCAGCGCTGGGGGCGGGTGTCATGTATCGGCGGAGTGCATATGACCGGGCCGGCGGGTACGACGACACTTTGCGTTATCAAGAAGATTACGATTTTTGGTTAAGTCTACTGGAGACATCGAAAATCGCCAATATCAACCTTCCCCTGATGTATTACCGACAACACGGTTCGAGCATGTCCACCAACTTTGGCGCCCGGATGGAAACACGACAAACGGTAAAACAAACGCACGTTAACAGGCGGGTATTGAAAAACGAAAAGGGGGTTGGCCTCATCCTCATAGATGATTTGACGCTCGACGGTAACAATGCAGCGCTTTTACCGCACATGGACACAGATTTATTGCACCGGTGCATTGAAACAATGCGGCAAAGTAATAGCGTGAACGAGGTGATCGTTCTCGGCGATGGGTCGGTAAAACGACGAGTTACCGATCTTGGTCTCAAGTTTGTTGAGGCCGCTCTTCACCACACCTCAATCGAATCATTTTCGAAGCTATATGACACCGCTTACTCTGTCGAAGTCGATGCTGGTTTTATCTGTACGTTGTCACCAAGAACGCCCTTTATATCGTCCGCACACATTGACGAACTGGTCAATTCTCAACGACTGTACGGTACAGCTGCAGCCATTGGCGTTTGCCGTGACATGAGTCAGTATTGGTATCCGGGGAAAGATGGACTTGTGCCAACAACAATATCGGCTTCTGATGTTGCGCAGGAGAGTAAAATGGTGTTTCGCGCCGTACCGGGGTTTGCAATGATTTCTCTGGACTCTGAATTTTTTCAAATGGGCGCGATTGCCGACGACCTAACGATCGGCCATATCGAAGTTTCACCCGGTACGTCACACACAATCCTGGACGCCGAGAGTTGGGCATGGGTGCACTACAATATGGACAGGGCTATCAAGAAAGATGCTTCAATTCACCACACGGCCTCAAAGTAAATTCTAAAACGTTACAATTAATCGGAAACGCAATATGGCACTATCAGATTATTTAGACGGCAAAACTGTCGCTGTTACGGGTGCTGCCGGGTCTGTCGGCAGCGCCTTTATTGACTGTGTTTTGAACAACAATGATGCAACCGTTCGGGCTATCGATCACAGTGAGGATGGCGTGTTTAGTTTGCATCAGCACTTTGGTGCACAACCAAATATGACATCTGTCCTTGCGGATATCCGCGACCAAAATCGCATGACAGAAATTGCGAGTGGCGTTGATATCATATTTCATTGCGCCGCACTCAAACATGTTCTGACTTGTGAGCATTCACCTAATGATGCCATTGCGACGAATGTCGTCGGTGTTCAAAATATTATTCGGGCGGCACTTCATAACAAAGTCCCGGTACTTGTTCTAACCAGTACAGACAAGGCGGTTAATCCGACAAACGTCATGGGCACAAGTAAGTTGATGTCGGAACGTCTGATAACGGCAGCGAACAATTACAGCTCGGGTATTACGACATTCTGCTCCACTCGGTTTGGAAATGTCCTTGGCAGTAGGGGCTCCGTCTATCGCGTTTTCAAAAAGCAGATCAAAAAAGGTGGCCCAATTAGCTTAACGTCACCAGAAATGACCCGCTTCATCATGACCGCCAACGAAGCAATTCATTTAATCATGAGCGCTGGAAAACTGTCATTGGGCGGTGAAGTGTTTGTGCCTAAAATGCGTTGCATCCGTATGGATGATTTCGCCCATGCCATGATCGAGTTCTACGCGCCGAAGTATGGTTTTTCTCCTGCGGACATACCGATTGACATCATTGGCCCACGACCAGGCGAAAAGATGTGGGAAGATTTGATGACCCGGGAAGAGTGCGATAGAAGCCTGGAGCTGGATAACTTTTATGCAATCTTGCCAGAAGATGGCTCCATGTTACGGAAAATTAATTATGAGTATTCTGGCGGCTCGCAGAAGACGGCGAGCGATGTTGTACGTTGTTCGCATGACGGACCTTTCATGTCCCACGATGAAATTGTTGCCCTCCTGCGCGAGGACATGGGCGATGATGGCCCGTTCGACATGACGCTTTGATTGGAACGGTCCCGTGACAGACATTACACATTTTGGCTCACGCAAACGGCCATACATTATCGCCGAGATTGGCAACAACCACCTCGGTGATGTGGACCTCGCGCACAGTACGATTGATGCAGCCATTCAGGCTGGCGTCGACGCGGTGAAGTTTCAGTTATACGACCCGAACCTTCTCATCACGTCCAGTGAACCCGTCCTGAAGCACGTCCCAAACAATACGTTCGACACCCAGAGAGAGCGATTTCGACACATGGTTCTGGAACACCGGGAATTCAGCGCTCTTGCAGACCACGCAAAAGAGAAGAAGGTCGATTTTTTGTGCACGCCTTTCGATGAACCCTCTGCCGACTTTTTGGATGACATCGTCCCGGCTTTCAAAATTGCGTCCGGGGATGCCTCAAACTTTGGGCTAATTGACTATGTCGCGACCAAAGGAAAACCAATGATGGCCTCCACCGGCCTGTGTGAACAGGACGAGGTAGATCAACTTGTTGGGCGCCTGCCAAAAGACCAGTCTATCATTTTCCACTGTGTCGGCGCTTATCCAACACCAGACAATGAGGTGAACATGGATCTGATTCCATTTTACCAAAATCGTTATGGTCTTCCCGTCGGGTTCTCCGACCATACCCCGGACACTCTCGCCCCGCTTGCGGCCATCGCAATGGGAGCGACGATCATTGAGAAACACTTTATTCTCGACAAATCGCTGCTAGGTGGCGACCGGGCTTTGTCCCTCGACGAAAACGAAATGAGGATCCTTGTTGAAGGTGCAAGACGTATTGGCGACATGCGAGGGGTAACACCCCGAACCCTCACTGAATCCGAAGCATACGGGAAGGGAAAATTGCGTCGATCTGTTTATGTAAAACATTTTGTCACGGCTGGTGAAGTAATAACCGCCGATGACACCGTTTATCTACGCCCAGAGCTTTCTGATGCACATACCATCTCTTCTGTTATCGCAGCCAAGAAGACAGTTGCGAAGACAGATATCTTAGCCGAAACAGCTCTTACTCCCCTCAACTGTGAACTTTCCTAAGGTACTGAAATGAGAGTATTGATACTGGGCGGTGATGGTTACCTCGGGTGGCCCACCGCAATGCACCTATCGGCACATGGGCACAAAGTTGTCGTTGTTGATAATTACCTCAGACGACAGGTTTGTGAAGAGCTTGATATCGCCCCGCTCTATCCGGTTCCCCGGCTGCATGATCGCGCACGCCGGTGGCATGCGGAAAGTGGATACACCGTGAACGTCCATATTGGTGATCTCTGTGAATGGGAGTTCATCTCTGGAATTTTTGAAAGCTTCAGACCAGAGGCAATTGTTCACTATGCAGAACAACCCTCGGCACCATATTCAATGCTGGATCGTCGTTCTGCAACATTAACGCTGCAGAACAACATTTCTGCAACGGCGAACATGATTTTCGCCGTCAGGGAGTTCGTTCCCGATGCGCATATCATCAAGCTCGGCACCATGGGCGAATATGGAACACCTGATATCGATATTGAGGAAGGTTGGATTGATATTGAGCATAAGGGGCGTAAGGATCGTTTTCTTTATCCGCGCCAAGCTGGCTCCCTGTATCATACGACAAAAATCATGGACACCGATTTGCTCTGGTTTTACGTCAGAACATGGAACCTTAGGGTAACAGATCTGATGCAAGGCCCGGTTTATGGGGTAAAAACGGCAGAAACCAATGATCCGTCACTCCGTTCATTTCTCAATTACGATGAGATTTTCGGCACCGTACTCAATCGGTTTGTCGTTCAAGCCATCGCTGGATATCCCCTGACGGTCTATGGTGCTGGCGAGCAAACCAGAGGTTATCTCAACATAATTGATACGATGAATTGCATCAGACTCTCCGTTGAAACCCCTGCCGACAAAGGCGAGTTGAGGATATTCAATCAAGTGGTTGAAACCTTCAGCGTGAATGAGTTGGCTGGTCGTGTCGCCGAGGTTGGTAAGACGTTGGGCATCGACGTTACCGTCAACACCGTCGAGAATCCTCGTAAAGAACGCGAGGAACACTACTATAACCCGGTATACACTGGACTTAAGGACCTTGGACTGGAACCCCATCCACTGACCGATGATTCTCTTGCAGATATCATCGAAACCATCGTCCCCCACAAACAGAATATCCGCGAAGACCTCTTTCTCCGCGGTGTGCGGTGGGCGTAGCCCCTCATGCTCTCCGCTGCGATTGTAGGTTTTGGCGCTATCGCGGGTGGCCATGAAGACTTGGCCCTTCCCATGACCCACAGCGCTTCGTACAAAATCCATAGCGACCGTGTTCAAGTGGTTGCCATTGCCGAACCCGATACCGCACAACACGATGCGATCGGGAAGGTCTGGCCAGTGGCACGGATTTATGAAAGTGCGGAAGCCCTCATTGCTGACGAAACTATCGATATTGTCAGTTTATGCGGCTCACCAAGCCTCACGCAGGACTTTTTTGCCGACCCAACGATGACCGATAATCTAAAAGGTGTATGGTGTGAAAAACCTGTTGCTCTATCGGTTAACCAACTTGATGTGCTTGCAACAAACGTATCACCCACATTGCCCGTCCAGATAAATGTATGGCGTCGGTTTGTTCCTGAAATTGCTGAGTTAACACAACAACTCATGAACGGTGATTTCGGTAAAGTGCATCAGGCGGTGGCATACTATGCCAAATATATTTCGGACAATGGTGTTCACATCGTAGATCTCGCCCACCAATGTCTTGGTGAGCTGTCCGTTCGATTTATTGATGACGGCACTGATCAGCAAGCACCGACTGTATTCGCCGTAAACGGTGACGGTGCTGGTTGTACGTTTTTGCCGGTTCCACGTGATTCATACAATATTTTTGAACTGGACATCCTTTGTGAACTTGGCCGAGTTCGTATTGCCGAGAACGGTCGACGAATTGAGCTGCAGGCGTATCAGCAGGATGGTGATTTTCCACATCTACAAATTCTTGAGCCCGCACGGAATACAATCAAATGTGACTGGAAACAATCCTTTGATAGCGCCTTGGGGAACTTACTTGATCACGTTCAGAACCAGAACATTCCCTTGGCGAGTTCTTTCGCAATGAGCATGCCTGCCGCCCGTTTTGCAGTATCCTGTACGTCATGAATTCTCGCTTCACTCTAGCTCAATACTACCTATGGCATACCCATGAATAAGCACGCTGAACCAGCCTTACTGGGCGGACCAAAAGTCCGCGACAAGCCTTACCCATCCTACAATCCTATCGGCGAAGAAGAAATCAAGCGAGCCCATGCCGTGCTTGAAACCGGTATGTTGTCCGGATTTGTGGGGAGGGGAAATGATCAGTTCTATGGTGGTCCGGCTGTTCGTGAACTCGAACAGACTTTTTGTGAACGTTTTTCCGTCAAACATGCTGTTTCTATGAACTCGGCAACAAGTGCTCTTCATGCTGCTGTTGTCGCAGCTGGAATAGGGCCTGGTGATGAAGTATTGGTGCCGCCATACACCATGTCTGCCTCAGCCACAGCGATAGCGTTAGCCGGCGCGACGCCTGTATTCGTCGATATTGAAGCAGATACTTTTTGTATTGAGCCGGCAAAGGCCGAAGCAGCGTTAACACCCAATACACGCGGGATTATGACGGTCAATCTTTTCGGTATGGCCAGTGATTTATCCACCTTACGCAACCTGTGTGATGAGAAAAAACTAACACTGATTGAAGACAATGCGCAGGCGCCAGCAGCACAATTTGGAAATCACTTCACGGGTACCTTGGGTGATATTGGGGTGTTCTCTCTAAATCGACACAAAACCATGCAGGTTGGAGAAGGTGGCGTTGCGGTAACGAATGACCCGCATCTCGCCGAGCGCTTGCACCTTATCCGCAATCACGGAGAGGCTGTTATTGCGGATACCGGCCAAACCGAACATGACGACATCATTGGTTGCAACTATCGGCTCACTGAAATGCAGGCGGCAATGGCCGTGCCACAACTCAATCGCCTGGACGAACTCAATGGCCACCGAATTGAAATGGCGGAAAAATTGAATGTACGCCTATCGACTATTGAGTTTCTCAAGACGCCAGCAATACGCGCGAATTGCTCCCACGTTTATTACCTTTATCCCATGCTCTACGATGAAGGCCAACTTGGCATCAGTCGGGACACTTTCGTTGCAGCAATGAAGGCCGAAGGTGTGCACGCATCAAACTATACATACCCCGTTCACCTCATGCCGCTTTTCATCAAAGACAACAGGAATCATGGTAGCTGCCCGGTGACCGAAGATATTGAGTTCAACCGTATCGTTGTAACCAACATTTGCCGCCCGCCCCTTGGCGACAGTGAAATCGATGAATTTGTCCACGCCGTAGAGAAAATTACAGTTGCCGCACCTGCGTTATTGCAATGGCAAAATTCTCAGGACTCTTAACTTCATGACTACTACACCAAAAATTCGCGTCGTTTGTTGGGAAACCGGATCTGCCGTGGCGTTGGCGCCTGTTATGCAATCTTTGCACGACCGACGTTTCGAGATTGTCGTAACGGCTCTTGATCCAGGGCTGAGCATTCTCAGAAAGCGATGTGACTCTTTTTGTTCTTTCGAAGATGGCTTCCCTACTGAGAGAGACGAATGTGTCGTACTAACCGGTGTCGGTGCACCTGGCCATAAAACCGGCTGGGCTCTGTTGACCGAAGCCGGGTGTGGCTTTCCTGTCATATGCTTGCTCGACCACGGAAAGGGGCTGGAACGCTTTCTAACTAAATCCAACCGCCCTGTTACGAACGGAATGCCTGACCAAATTCTGGTGCCTGACAGCGCTATCGTCGACGAATTGGTTGCTAAAGGAATGAGCTCCAGTTGTTTCAAAGTAACCGGCAGTCCTGTATTGGCAGAGGCAGTATCGCGAGGGGCACCTGATATCTCTAAGAGACAGGCTATCCGTGAGCGTCTCGAAATTTCACCTACTGCATACGTTGTTCTTATTGCATCAGAGGGTGTTCATGATGAACATTCCCTGCATAGCGATTGCGGCGAGGGCTGCACAACACTTGAACATGCCATGGTCGGCGATCGACCCCTCCTGGAAACCTTGCGGGACGAAATCATTTCCGAGGGCGTCCCCGAACCAATGTTCTTGTTGCGACCTCACCCCACCCAGACCGCAAACCACGTGCCTGGATCAAGGGTCGTTGCCTGGTCCGATGCAGATGAGCTGGAAATTCTGAGTGTTTCAGACCGTGTGTATGGCGTTTCCTCCATGTTGCTAATGATTGCCGCCGTTTTGGGACTGGACACCAGAAGTGTCGCTGAGCGCTTAGATGCCTGGTCTCCTGCCAGCGCATATATGACACCAAACGTATGGCGAGAACTCTCCAAATCGGGCATCTTCGGCGATTGCCCCATAACAATCGAGACCCGTACACGTCACACTCAGGCTATTGATTCTGCCGCTGAAGCGGTCGAGGGGTTTCTTGCCGGTATTCAGCAAACAGATCCTGCACGTGCTAACGAGAGGTGGTTATGAATTCCACGCCATCCGGCCCTGTTGTTTGCACGATTGAAGCCCGCATGGGCTCTACCCGACTGCCAGGAAAGATTCTCAAACCGCTTGCTGGGCAACCGATGTTGTCACGAATAATTGAGCGGATTGGCCAGGCCGATTCAATAGATAAAATCGCCATCGTTACAGCCACTTCTGCCGACAACGACCCACTTGTCGAATTCGCTGAACACCATGGTGTGGATTGCTATCGTGGCAGTGAAGACGATGTGCTTGATCGAGTAGCAGCTGCCTGCGAAGAATTTGCAGCCGAGACCATCGTTTCTCTGACCGGCGACAATCCCTTCATTGACCCAGTACTAATTGATGACATGGTGTCCCATTATTACACGAACCAACTTGATTATCTGACAACAACACATATGGCCTATGCTGAAAACTGGCCAGCGGAACGAACCTTTCCCCGCGGCGTCACGGCCCAAGTAGTTTCCGGGAAGGCGTTTCTTGAGGTCAATCGGGAAGCCGTCCCCAAAGACATCCGGGAGCATGCCACCATGGCAATTTATCGCCGGGATGATAATCGATATCGGGTGGGCGCATTCAATGCTGAGGGAAATTATGCCGGTTGGCGACACCCGGAACTACGCATGACGGTGGACCTACCGGAAGATTTCGAATTGGCAGAAATTCTCTTTGAGAATTTGCTCAAAAACGGCCCCATATTTTCAACCGGTGACGCAATAGCGTTGCTTTCAAGTCGCCCTGACCTTCAAGCCATAAATGCGGAATTCGCCTGACATGACAGACAAAACGATACTTATAACCGGCGGCCTTGGTTTCATTGGCCAAGCGCTATTCGCAAGGCTGTTAGAAACAGGTCATAATGTTCGTATACTCGACAACTTATCCAATGCCAGCACTACGGCCGATGATGCCACCGCCGCTGGTGTAAACGTCCGGGTTGGTGATATCCGGGATCGCAGCGCGTGTGATGATGCCGTTGACGGCGTAGATGGAGTCATTCATCTGGCAGCGCAAACAAGTGTACTGCCATCTGTTGAAGCGCCAGAGATTGATCTTGAACTTAATGGGTTTGGAACACTCAATATACTATCGGCATGCAATGCGGCTGGAGTTCGACGCGTCGTCTGTGCGTCGTCAAACGCCGTTGTAGGCTTGGTTGAGCCGCCGATTCACGAGCTGATGATGCCCGCGCCGGTATCGCCCTATGGGGCGACAAAACTGTTGGCCGAATCATATTGCCGTACCTTTTCGGAGATTCATGGCATGCATGCAAATGCGCTCCGATTTGCCAACATTTATGGCCCTCGATCCAAGAAGAAAGGGAGTGTTGTCGCGAAATTCATCAAAGATGCGTTCGCCGGACAGCCACTAACCATCTATGGTGGTGGTAATCAAACTCGCGATTTTTTGTACATTGATGATCTGATAGATGGCGTCCTTGCGTGCCTCGAAATGCCGCGCGGCGGTGATGTGATTTGCCTGGGCTCGGGAAAACCGGCAACGGTGCATGAACTGGCGATCGCTATACAAGGCTTGTATTTTGAGTGGTGTGGCAATGAACTCGTGATTGATTTTCAACCTGCCCGTGCCGGCGAGATCGAGAGAAACTACACGGATCCAACCAAGGCACGGGACATTTTGAATTTTCAGGCAAACACCCACCTCGATGAAGGTCTGCGTAAGACATGGGAATGGTTTACCAAAAACATGGATACATTGGGATTACAGGGCACCTCTACAAGTGATGATGCCTGTACGTCGTAAGCCATCTATCGACGTTGTCATTAATTGAATGCCCAAACGGATGGGTATTAATAAAACGAAACAAATTGCCGGCCGCATCCGATAGCCCAGTCCAGTCCTCAGGTTTTCTATACTTCCTGTCGGTGAATATCCATTTCCAAGCTAATGCTTCGGCATCGCTAGATACGATGCCATGGCCTTTTAACCGCGCCATGATTTCATCGACGCCCTGCTGATCCGTTGATATCTCGTTTTTCACGAACAGCACGAAGACCCGCTCTGCGTCAGTTCTATCCAAACTGTTGGGAAGGTATAAAGTCAAATCTTTCATAAAACGAAGGATTGGATCGCCTTTCGGAAACTTACATCTCCCGCCATCCATTGGCGCCATGCTATCCTTCATCGTGAGTTGAAGTTGGGTTTGGATGCTTGGAATATGTTCGGGCAGAGTTTGATCAACGCCATCTACTGCAACCTCGCCAACATCTGTGAATGATGAAAATATTATCTTGTCAAACGAGAGCATCTGCCCGGATTTGGTCGCGACGTTAACCTTTGATCCTGATGCTTCGAAATCAACGCGCTGTGCTTCTTCGTTAAGAATGACGTCAACATTAGCATCGTCCATAAACGTCCTGATTTTATCCAGCATTCGTTCCAAACCATATTTTGGAAATATGTTGTGAATATCTTTCTTGAGGCCCCTTCCCGCCAACCGGGTGCATGTCTCTATTGCCACAGCAACAAGAAAGCGGATGGCCAATCGTAATTTGGATACGTGCAGACTATTGTTAACGGAGCCTGCAACAAGTTTATATTTTGAGGAAATCGTATTGATACCAAACACAGATCTGTTCAGTGCGACGACGTCACTATTGCGATCAAGGTGATACTTTATGTCGATTTCATCAAAAAAGCGCAGCCCCCTATGATCCAGAGGCATACTGTGCGGACCAAGGTCAACGCCTTTCCAATTGCCCACATCTGATGTGGTCCATGAGCCACCGATGCTCGAATTTTTTTCAATGACGGTGACTTTGTGACCGGCGTAGCCAAGGTGGATTGCCTCAAATAACAGGCATGGGCTAGATCCAATAATCGCCCAATGTTCGGATGGTTTGCCGTTAGTACTCATAATAGAACGCTCCTCAATGTTGCCTAAACTAGTATCTCAAATTGGCCCATCGAAAAAAAATCTAAGTACTATTTCCTGTCATTCCCCGAGCGAACAATATAACACACGATTATCAATGAAAAGCGCTATCCATTCATTTCATCACGGAGCAATGAAACTGTGAACGACAAACAAAACAGCAAGTCCATGTTCGAGGCTTACGGCGATCTTGCAGATGAAATTAACACCCCAATCCTTATCGCGGGCAGAAATCTGCAGCACGAAAACCAGATGGATGACACGATTGCGGATATTTGTGCCAAGCTTGAGCCAAACAAAAATTGCCGACTTTTGGAATTGGGCTGTAACATTGGCATGTTGTTAAACCCCCTCTCTAGCCTTGTCGCTTCTTGCGTTGGCTTGGACCACCACAAGCTTGTGGGGTTTTTCAGAGATAGCGGTACACCGGAAAATGTTGCGTTGCTGGAAGGCGAATGGCCAACGACAAAAGTCGAGGGCAGCTTTGATCGAATTCTGGTTTATGATGTATTGCATCTTGTCCCTGATGCTGGGACTGCCTTGAAATTTATCGAAGCTTGTTATGATATTTTGGAGCCAGGCGGGCGATTACTGATTGGTGACCTGCCAAACAAGGACATGCATAAACGATACCAATCTACGGAATTCGGCCAGAAAGTGGCTGCTGATTACGACGCTGCGCGCGAAAAAGAGCGGGCCAACATAACGAATGAATCACAACAGCGAACGGCAATCCTATCGGATGCATTATTCGACAATTACATGGATGACGCCTTCATCTTCTCGGTCCTGGGCTCCGCACGCAAGAGTGGCCTTCACGCCTTCACCTTGCCACAGCCGGACACGCTACCATTTTGTTTTTCACGCGAAGACATTCTGATTGCGCGTCCGAGATAACTCTTTGATTCATGCAGATTTGACCCAAATAAACGACCATCACATTTGTCGCTCTGAGATGACTTGTTCTGCACGGCCTGGGAAGGCAATGCAGAAAGGGCCGCACGTTTAATAATGAGCAACCTCTATAAATGCGACAATTCGATTGAGTGGGATGCGTTCGTTCAGGCATCACCGCAACGGAATGTCTTTTGTACGTCTACGTTTCTCAACTCACTCCCAATCAAATACGAAACCTGGTTTCTTGAGAGCAAAAATCAAATAAAGGCCGGGCTGGTTCTGGTGTTGGATGACGATGGGCAGTCAAGGCGCGGTCCGTTCTTCTTCTCAATGTATCACGGCGCTTTGCTTGCAGGCAGCAATCACACTTTGCGGCCACATAAGACAGGTCAGAATGTTCTGAAGACCCTCACAAGTCTGGTGGAAAACATTACGCAGGATCGCCCGGAATTATTCATTTCATCCCACTACTCGCTGGATGATGTGCGGTCATTTAGTTGGCATAATTACGCTGGAACAGCATCGGAGAAATTTGATCTAAATGTGCGCTATACAGGCCTAATCGACGTTGGTGGAGTCTCCTTTGATGGGTATTTGGCCAGTGTTCGCACAACACGGCGCCAAGAGTTTAAATCGGCAGCAAAAAAGGGGTTAACAGCAGAACTCTCTGATGACGTGGAGGCTTTGCTAGGGTTGTACAAAAAAACGTTCGAGAGACAGGACGTCTCAATAGAGAAGCAACAAGAACAAACGCTCCGAAACATTACGAACGAGTACTTGGAAAATGGGAACGGTCAACTTGTTCTGGTCCGAATGCCCGACACTACCCCTGCTTCAGCCAATTTTTTCCTAAAAGATGGCTCCATGAGCTACTATCTTATTGGCGCAAATGACCCGGAGTACATGTCCTCTTTCAGCGGGACTTTCTGCTTCCTTTCGGCTATTGAACACCTCATGAATGATGGCGTGGGCATTGTTGACGTATGCGGCATGAATTCCCCAAACAGAGGGGATTTCAAACTTTCGTTTAATGCGGTGCCCACCCCATATTTTAATGCATCTATTGGATGAGATAACGTACAGAAAAGTGGCTCAATGATGTTTTTGAGTTGTACAAGAAAACCCTTTCCCTTGGCCTGATAGGCATGCATCTTCCGCCCGAAGATCACGCCTAGTTTAGAAAAATAGAGTTGGATATGAGTAAAAAGTACAGGGTCGTAATTCGCGCATTTACGTTGCGGCGAGATATGGGTGCAGCATTCCTGTTGAAGCGCTGCCTTGAAAGCCGCGGCTGTCAGGTAATGTTGACATCCGTGCGTGATTTCGAACGCGTCGTTCGGCATTGGAAGCCCCATGCGATCATTACGAATACCAAGAGTACGGTTATTCCATCGAAGCGCCTTGCGCCGCAGGCCATGTGTTTCTATTGGCCGGGTGAAGGAGGCGGCGAGGAGTATCAGTATTCCTGTGCTCTAAAAATGAAGCCCGAGATATTCAATGCGTGTGATTATCTGTTGCTTTGGGGCAAAACCCCGCAAACATTCTTCACGGATATCTACCCTGAGGCCGTCGATAAAACGATCATTTGCGGAAGTCCACGATTGGATACCCTGAAGCTTTGCCGGGACATCATCCATAATCCGGAAAAGAAAAATTCTGTCGGTATTGTTGGAAAATATGAGCTGATCAATCACCATGAGGGCTTTGCAACAACAACGAAACTGGCCAAAACTGAACGCCTTTACAAAGGGGTAATACGGCAAGTCGTCAGCTTTTATCATATAATAAAAGCAATTCATGTCGTGCTGGAAACCACCGACCTAAAGGTAAGCATTCGACCTTACCCCAGTGAGGATCTAAATTCTTACCACAAAATTATCCAAAAAATGCAATGCGGCGATCGTGTTGAAGTGGATGGTACATATTTGTTTGGCGATTGGGCGGCTCGGCAAGATTTCATCATTTCTGAAACGTCGACATCCTTTCTTGAATGTTATCTCTTAGGTATACCCGCCGTTAGCATTGATAAGATTATTGCCAAAGAATCTCAGGGCATGGCCCATGACTGGGGAACGGATATTTCGCATGAATCATGTTATCTGCCCGAATCGTTTGAGGATTTGTCTGCGCTGATCCAAACAGAGTTAACTCCTCCACCACATAGCAATGACGTTGAAACCTATCTTGATGAGTATCATGACTGGAATTCGCCGTTTTCGGCCAATGACCGTACGGCTGAAGTTGTCGTGCAAAAACTAAACGAGAGATCATTTGGCGCCAAGATACATGTGCCCAAGAAAGTGTTGCAGTTTGTTGACGATCTGTCCGTAAGGCGGGCAATGTTCCGCAACCCGCTTCACGCAAACTTCAATTACTGCCCCAGTCTCCATAAGGAACCGGCATATTTCGACCAAGTGATCAGCAGGATTGCAAACACGACATCACGAGGCGACGTGCCGCAGGGTGGCGGCGCATAGTTTATCTTTCGACCACGAGTTACGCTCTTTTGTTATGACAGTACCCTTACCTCAGGTCTCATCAATCCAGTGCCGCGTGCCCGATGTATTCCACATCGGATTTCCACGCACCGGCACCACTTTTCTGCAGAAAGGTATCTGGTCGCAGCTGAGCAACCAGATTTTTTGCACCAAAAGCCGGGTTGGTGAAATTTACCGCGCGAACAGCGCGGCCGAACTGGCTGGCTTGTACGATGATGTTCCCGCAGGCTCCTTCGGCAACCGGGTTTTCCTGGATACGGAAGAAGAGTTTTCAGGAGATTTGTTCAACGACTATCTGGATGTCCCTGAAAAGATCGCCAGCATCAACGCCAATGCGAAGATTATCGTTTGCTTACGGTCTCAAGCCACAATCATTCCGTCGCTGTATTACTTGTTCATCAAGAAAGGCAACACGCTCACCTATCCAGATTATGTGCGTCTTCTGACCAAAAATCGGAAATTCGACTACCTGCCACTCTTAAACCGGTACTGGAAATTTTTTGGGAAAGAGAATGTTCTGGTTCTCATGTTCGAAGACTTACACCGTTCGAAAGGAAAATTCGTTCATGACGTACTATCGTTCATGAATATTGATCAAAGTGTCAACATTGACACTGACCCACGTGTTAACAATGCGAGTCCAAGCCCGTTACACACAAGGGTGCTTAGAGTTATAAACTCCCTCACCGGAACAACGTCACCCACAAGATATATGCCCGAAAACGAAAGGGCGCGAGTTATTCAACGGCTGCATTTACGAACGCGCCTCTCTACTATCCCATTCTTTTTCGCAAACAAGATAAGCACCTATTTACCTAATGGCTGGTTCGCTTTACCCGTTTCCAAAATGGCAGCGCTAATCAACCAAACCTACGCAGAGAGTAACAAAGAACTTTTCCAAGCGCTGGATAAAGATATCGAAGCCTATGAATACCCAGGGTCAAACTGATGCAAACCATAGATAAAACTGCCACTCAAAAATCTATTCCACAAAGCCTGACCGCACGGAAAATCAACATTGGTGCAGGTCAGGGTTGGTATCGTGAGGGATGGGAAGTACTCGACAACGTGCCGGGTGACTACTCCATGTGGTGGAAACATAAAGCAAAATGCTGGGATACGAATCTCACCTCGAATACCTATGACGCGGTGTTTACAAGCCATATGCTTGAACACGTACCCCATTTTCGTACCGAGAAAACCATTGCAGAATTCAATCGCGCCCTGAAAGTCGGCGGCACTTTTAGAATTCTGGTCCCTGATCTGAAGCGCGCTGCAGTTGCATACGTCAACGGCGATATCGATTTCTATCAAAAATCCCGTCACTACACGGATCATCTTGGAATCGGTGGCAGTTTCATGTCCAAGTTAATATCCCCAGGCGGGCAAACCCTGGCAATTACACGGGAGATGGATGAGCTCTTGGGTGGTTATGCTCACCTGTATCATTTTGATTTCGACATGATGAAAATTCTGCTCGAAAAATGGGGTTTTGATGACGTCAAGGAAATGCCTTATGGGGAATCTGTTGATACTGACATGCAAGATCTTTTGCATGTGGAGTGTGACGGTAATGCGTATCCCATGGAAGATCCGTTTGTCCGAGACAAAAAGCATGTTGCGAGCAGTGCCGGATGGATTCTTACCGGCTTCGATAAGTCCCCAGCGATTTCCCTGATTGTGGAAGCGAGAAAAGTCAGCGATGAGCCATATACATACGAAAAAGAATATGCCTTTTTCAAACGTTCACGATTTGAAAGCCGCCTTGATAAAATCAAAGTTGTTGCGATGCGGCACATATTTACGGTTCTTGATACCGCTGTCTCTGTTGCCAGCCGACTGGGTATCTTGGCACTGCTGCGGCGGCGTTGAAAATTCTAACAATAAAATTTGTTTGTAGTGCCCGATAATCAGTTAAAAAATGTTTTGATGTTGCTCGTTGATGGGTGCGAGTTCAGCGTTTTCGAACGCTTGGATGAAGCGCGCGCGCTTGCCCCTACAATTACATCGTTTATTGTTACGGGCTGCCTCCACAAGATCACATCGAATGGCATGATCACTCAGGTGTCCTTGCCGGCCATCTTGACGCAAACTTACCCATTGGATCATGGCGGGTACAATTTTGGCATTCGTTATCGTCCCGTGAGTATGATCGAGGTGCTAAAAGAACACGGCTACAAAACATACTTCTTGGCAGCACATGACATTACCGGGCCCCGGCGCATGTATGAGCGGGGTTCCGATGTAGTGCGGTCAATTTATGATAATGACGATACAGTTGAGGACTATATCCGATTAGTTCTTAAGTATGAAATCGACCTTTGGAAAAGTGGCGACATATCAAGAGCTGATCTGGATAAAATACTCCAGACTGATTTTATGGAAATCTTGCAATACTCGGAATGGCCAGGTGATCGATTTGACCACGCCTTTACGCCAAGACGGTTACGTCAACCAACATTGAAAACGTCACTCCGCACGCGCCGCGAGCGCGAGCTTCTAAGCCAAGACCCGGATGCCATACTTCACAAACTGGATGTGGTTCCATCCCTACACTATCATCATTTTTTGGGTGAAGATGTCAGGAGCTATACCCCAGCGCAGCTAGCGCGGCGAGTAAACCGCCTCGATAAAACGGTGCGATTCCAAAACCGGGTCAATGCATTTTTTAAACGATGTACCGGCTTGGGGATCAGCCTGTTCCCTTATTATCTGAGTCCAACGGCCCGAGAAATAATAGACGAAGGTATGGCCGTTTTGCGGCCAGGCAAGTCACCGTGGTTTCTTTTCATGCAGTTGATGGATCATCATGATGGTGCCAAAACCAGTCGGTATTTCAGCTTCCTGAAGAAACTCTGCTATCTTCCCAAACTGTGGAAAATCAGAAAACGATATCCTACTCACCGGGACCTCTGGCGGGACCTCTCTTTGATCTACCTTGATCGAGAGGTCTCTCGCATGCTCACCATCATGCGTTCGCGTGGCCTAATGGAGGATACGCAGCTGTTTATCTTCGGTGATCACGGCATGGGATGGGATTTAGGTCGTGGTCCGGCGCAGATGAAGGACCTGGGTTTCAGAACCCACTTCGAACATATCGACGTACCATTGATCGTCTCTGATACCCATCGCCGCCCAAACAGTGATGGGGTACATGATGGAATGAGTATTTCGGCCACCATTCTGGATGAGGTCGGAATCAAGGATGATCGGTTAACATGTGGCCATTCAATATTTGAGGCTGGTAAACCGGTAGTCATTGTCGAAAGCACGGGACGTGGTAGTTGTGACGTTGAGCGTCGGCCACTCTATTTTACGTTAACATCTGAACGCCATCGCCTAATGGTCCTGCTGGACAAAGACGGGTTAGAGCCCACTCGCCTCTTCGACCGGCATCAGGACCCGCGTGAATACCGCAACATAATTGATCAACCTGGATCCACATCTGTCATTCGCTGGATGTTATCCAACCTTGCCCACGAACGAGGCCCATTGCTGACGGCGCGTGGAATCGATATCAAGCCCCTTATGGACGACTCGACCAACAGTCGGATTACAACAGAACCCACGGAGAGGGCGCAATGACTTCATATCTTGCCTTCATTCCCGCCCGCGGTGGTTCGAAAGGGTTGCCTGGCAAGAACCTCCGAGTATTTGCAGGCAAACCGCTCATTAGTTGGTCCATAGAGCAAGCCTTGGCAGCACCCGAAATTGACCGTGTCTTGGTTTCAACGGATGATACGGAAATTGCAGAGGTGGCTCGAGCATGCGGCGCGGATGTTCCATTTTTAAGGCCGGAAAATCTCGCATCGGACACATCGACGACCGAATCAGCGATGCAGCACGCTCTCGTGCACCTAGAAAAACAAAATTCGTTGCCAGATGTCATCATCCTCTTACAGCCCACATCGCCGGTACGCAGCGCCAGTTCAATCTCGAGAGCAATACATGAGTTTGAATCGACCGAGGCTGATTCTCTCATCAGCGTTTGCGAATCGCATGTTTTTATCTGGAAGAACCCGAAGAACCCACAAGCGTCATACGATGTGAGTAATCGCCCCCGGCGCCAGGATATTCCGGAGGATGATCGCATTTTCCTGGAAAATGGCTCCATATACATGACCAAAACCGATCTTTTTCAACGCCACAACAATCGGCTTGTCGGTAAAATTCATATGTTTGAAATGGGTAATCTGGAAAGCCGTGAAATTGATGATGCCGGCGATTTTGCAGCCACAGAAGCGCTTATGGCGTGCATGACATCGGAGACCTAGTTCGACTGTAATGTTAACGAAATCGGCCCCTCCGACTGACCCTGATATCAAGGCTGAACCTCAGATATCGGATGACAGTTCACCGCTCAACGTAATCATGTTGCTTGTCGATAACCTGCGGCTGGATTCTTTTTCGGATCGGAAAGAGGCGAAGGCGCTTTTCCCCCACATTGGCGGGTTGATCAACAATGGATTTTTGTGCCCCCTGACAAGTAATGGTCAGGCGACAAAATTCGCCATGGCACCAATTTTCAGCCAAACGTATCCGCTCGACCATGGTGGCTATAACTATGTGATGCGCGATCGCCCAAGAAGTTTTGTCGAAGAAATAACTGCCCATGGATATCAGACATACATGTTTCAGGCAGACGACAATGATGGCCCCGTCAGTCAGTGTGATCGCGGTTTTGACCACGTCGAGGCAATCTATGATTTCCGGGTTCTGCTTCAGAACTTCATCGTCGAAGTATTGTTGGAGGAATGCCAGCATTGGGAAGCTGGCGTGTGTACGGATGCTGATATCTCTGAGCTTCTGCATCAATCCTTCGGTGCGGTGCTAGGCCATTTAGAAAACGGTACTTTCCGGGTCACTCGCCCGGGCTTATCATCGTGGGTCGGTTACCCAAGCAACAAAATGAAGCGCGCTTTTCATGCTGAACGTATGCTCCTAGAGCGAGACCCCATTGCCGTCGCCCGAAAGATACTCACGCTCGAGCCGCATTTCTATCACTTGTGCCTCGGACAGGCCATTCCAGAAAACATGACGCTAACCGCCTTTCGGATCATATATCATATCGGTGGTGGCATTCGTTCCAGATTGGTTCCTCGCAGTATCTTCCCATTTCGCGTTTTGACGGGGCATACATCACCCGTAGCATCACAACTTCTTAAGGGCGCGAGTACGGCGATTAAGAACGCAACTCGCCCCTGGTTCATCTTTGCCCACGTCATGGATATTCACGACCGGCGCCAGGCCCATGGATTAACGGGCATTCTAAGCCGAATGGCTTGGTACCCGAAATGGGCACGCCATAGAAAGGGACCAAAGAATGTTGAACAGTTTCTTTATGACTCAGCCTTAGCCAAGGTTGATCGAGAAGTTGGAAAATTGATCGGCGTTCTGAAACGGTCCGGGCAAGCACACAATACAGTCTTTCTTGTGTCCGCCGATCACGGGTGCGAAATTTATGACGCTCTTCGGCGCGGTACGAATGAGGATTTCGGATGGCGCACTCACCCGGAACACATTGATGTGCCGCTCATTTGTGGGCCTACAAAACGCCAACCAACTGATGGTGGCTTGCTCGACAGCATGAGTTTTTCGGCCACTGTTCTTGATCTGTTGGGTATTTCGCAGCATTCCACGTTCAAGGGATTCTCGGCGTTCGCAAAGCGACGCAACGTCGTTATTACTGAAAATGCCGGTCGCGGTAATGCAAATATACTGGATCACGACTTATATTTTACGATCACAACCCAAAAATTTAAGGCAATGGCGATCCTGACTAAAAACGAATTTCAGGTTCACCGACTATATGATTGCGAAGCCGACGTCCATGAACTGCAGAACATCGTTGGCGACCCAAAGCAAAAACCAGTTATTGATGTGCTAATCGACTATGTATTTGAAGAACGTTTTGAACTGTTGAGCAATCGTGGTGTTAACAGAAATTCAGTACAGATCGTGACATAATGCTCACTGCCGAAATTAGAACCCCCAACTTAAAATCTGGAGCCACCAATGCATGATGGTTTAACCATTGATCGCAATCAATATCTTGAGCTTGAAAAATTGGCGTGGAACGCTTTTTTGCCCCTCACGGGCTTCATGAATGAGGACGAATTTCGTGGGACTGTGAACAATATGCGATTACCGGATGGTAGTGTGTTCCCTCTTCCGGTTGTTCTTGCGCTTAACCAAGCAACCGCCGAAGGGCTTCGCGGCAAATCTACTGTTACCTTGGTGTACGAAGGCCAGGCAGTAGGTACGTTGAGTCCGGAAAGCATCTATACATGTGACAAAAATGCCGTTGCGAAAAAGGTCTATGGTACCGACTCTTCCGATCACCCTGGTGCTGCATTTTTCTTTAGTCAGGGGGATTGGTTCGTGGGTGGGCCCGTTACCCTCACACACCGTGTACCTTCAGACCTGCCGTTTCAAGAACTTCGCCCTGATGAGACCCGTGACGCATTTCGCAAAAAGGGCTGGGAAACCATCGCCGGATTTCAGACCCGGAATGTTCCTCATCGCGCCCATGAGTATCTGCAGCGTGTCGCCATGGAGTATGTGGATGGACTGATGATTCATCCGCTAATTGGCTGGCGAAAACCAGGAGACTACACACCTGAATCCATCGTCGCCGGTTATCAAGTTCTGATTGATCAGTTCTATCGTCAGGATCGTGTGTTCATGAACTTATTATCAACCAACATGCGATACGCCGGACCGCGGGAAGCTGTTTTCCATGCGATTGTGAGACGAAATTATGGTTGCACACATTTTATCGTGGGGCGTGACCATGCAGGTGTGGGAAATTACTATGAGAAATACGCCGCGCACCAGTTAACCCAAGAGCTGGAAGCAGACCTTGGCATCACGATCATGCGGCTGCACGGCCCGTACTATTGCGCCCGGTGTGATGGCATCGTCACTGAAAAAACCTGTCCGCATGAAGTAACAGACCCCGACGCCGTTCATCATATCAGTGCCACAGACATGAGAAACATCCTGTCGGGTGGGCAAGAACCACCGCCGCATTTGATGCGCAAGGACATTGTCTCCGCTGTTTCCAAAACAACCCTGTTTATAGACACCGAATCGTAGGAATTCCAAATGGATCACACAAAAATCGTTGCGACCATTGGGCCAGCAAGCAACAGTCCCGAAATGCTACGCGATCTGGCCAAAGCGGGCATGAGCATTGCCCGTTTGAATGGGTCACATAATTCGTTGGACTGGCATCGAGAAACGATCACGCTGATCAGACGCGAATTGCCGGATCTGCCAATTTTGATGGATATTCCCGGCCGAAAAATTAGAACGACAGATCTTCCGACAGAACCAAAGTTTGGTATCGGAGGCAATATCATCCTCACAACCAATCGTGATGCAGATGACGAAGGAAAATGCCCCGTCAATTATGAGTTCCTACATGAAGATATTTCCGTCGGCGCAACGATCATGGCAGATGATGGTACCTTGCGATTTACGGTTACAGCGATTGAAGGCCAGGACATTCATTGCCGCACAGAGACCGCCGGAAAATTGCGATCCAGAAAAGGCATCAATGTACCGGGAATAACACTAAGAACACCGCTCGTTACCGACCGGGATCGTGAAATGATGGGTTTCTTGACGGAAAACGAAGTTGATTTCGTCGGCATAAGCTTCGTCGAGTCGGCTAAGCACGTGGATGCCATACGTGCCCTTCGCACGCGCGAGTGGCCACGCATTGTGTCGAAAATAGAAAATCGGGGTGGCCTAGACCGGATGGAAGAAATAATCAGGGCAACAGATGCTGTAATGATTGATCGAGGCGATCTATCTGTTGAAACAAACCTCGAGAGCCTAGCCCTGTTTCAAAAAGAAATTCTGAGCACGGCCAGGGAGTTTAGCAAACCCGTTATTGTTGCCACCGAAATGCTTCACACAATGATCGAGAACCCGTTCCCTACCAAAGCGGAAGTCAGTGATATCACGAACGCAGTCATCGATGGTGCAGCAGCCACAATGCTGTCGGGAGAAACAGCCGTAGGCAACAATCCTGTCGCAGCTGTGCAAACCATGCGAAATATTGCCGAGGTCACAAGTGATTACATCCATCAGGGGGGGATTTATACGGTCGACGATGTCGAATCCGGTACCGTCGATTGGCAGCAGCCAATGGCCCAGGCAGTTGCCCTGCTCAGCTCCCAGCTCCCAATTTCCAAGATTGTTGCGGTTACGCGCCTGGGTTATGCCGCACAGGTTGTTTCGGCCCAAGGCATATCTCAACCGATAATTGCCGTTAGCGATGATCGGAATGCCGCCAGAAGTTTTAATTTGTTCCCGGGAACCACAGGGGTATTTCTCGACATTGCCTTCCAACGCGATAGCGCCGACCATATCGTTGGTTGCCTCCATGGACTTTGGGATCAGGGACATGTCAGCAAGGATGATGTGGTGCTTGTTATTGCCTTGGCTTATCCTCGATCCGGCAACAGGATGAACCACTTACAAATTCACCGAATTGGCGATTTGGCAGAAACCCTTGCTTGGAACTAGCAATGAATTCGGCTCTGGACTTCCATACTTAAAATGAAACGCAACGCTTTTTTCCTAATCATCGACGCGCTTCGCTATGATGCGGTGGCCGACCCGAACGTGCGTGCGCTGTTGATGCCCACATTATCGCAGTTTGTGAATGAGGGTGTAATCAAGTCTCTCACAACAAATGGGCAAGTTACACAGTTCGTTGCCCCGTCCATTTTTACGTCGACCTATCCACTCGATTTCGGCGGATACAATAGTGGTTTGTTGAATCGTCCGGCGAGCTTCGTCGAACTCATGAAAAATGCCGGGCTCACAACCTGTATGTTTGAAGGGCATGACATTGACGGTCCACATGGAGCCGTCGAGCGAGGTTTTGGCTCCGCCGAGGTGTTCTATGACAAACGATTGCTGCTCGAAGGCTTCCTTAAGAAACGAATGTTGTATGACATTAAGCGCTGGAGAGCCGGAGAATATACTGACGATGAAATCATAAAAATCGCACAGGAAAGTTATGACCCTATTCTGGCCCACCTTCAGGATGGTCATTTGAGACGGTCGCGCGGCTGGCAGTTAAGGCGACTAGGGCGGTTTTCAACAGCTGAGGTCAAACAAGTTAAGCAGGAGCGCCTTCTGCTTAGCAACGATCCAATGCGGATCATCAAGAAGATCGAGCACATCCCACCGTATTTCTACTTCAGTTATCTTGGAAACAAGCGAGGCGGTTTCGGCTTAAAGCTACGAAACAAGGTTTTTGGAATACTAAAAAAGGTGCAGGCTCGAACTAACCGAATGCTTGGACTTGACCTCAAGGTAATTCCGTCGCGCCCCCGCATCCCTCCCCTCGCGGCCGAGGTCTTGGACAGGGCCGCAACAGTCGCTTCGAAAATGCCCGGCCCGTGGTTTATTTACGCTCATATTATGGATCCACACGATCACGACATCATCACGAGGCCGTGGAATATGTTTACCCGGCTCAGGCACTTACCACGCGTTATCAAGGCACGTCGGCTGCAGCAATCGAGTGGAACGCCGGTCACCCGTGCGATCACATACGACCTTTCATTGGCGTATGTGGACAAACAATTGGATAAACTTCGAAAACGTTTAAAGGCGTCTGGCGCGCTGGAAAATACGGTGTTTTTCTTCACAGGCGATCACGGTGAGGGATGGGATAAAGCCCGAGACGTGGCGCTCCGCAAAGAGTTCGGATATCGGACATTCCGGGAACATATTACAGTACCCTTGATTGTCTCTCCCGCTAATGATCGTCAAACGGCGACAGGTTTCCATGACAGCATGAGTGTAGGCGCAACGATCTTGGACACAATGAATATCCCTCATCACACCTCTTTCAAAGGCGACTCCATTTTCGAGTCGGGAAAGGATGCAATCATTACAGAGAATTGCGGTCGCGGGAACGCTGACATTGAGCGGCGCGACATATTTTTTACGGTAACTGGCGTCACGCACAAGATTATGGGGGTGTTGCAGGGGTCGGAACTTACCATTGAGTATGTCTATGATTTGAAAAATGACCCGCGTGAATTGATCAATATCAGGGATGAACTTTCCGTTCGGCCTGTTATAAATGAACTCACCCTAGCCCTTGTCAATGAACGCAAGGAATTGTTGTCTGCGCGAGGGTACATCCATAATCATTGGGCTGAGCAGAGCGCAGCAAAGGAAGTGAGCTAAAGAATGGGAAACGAGCCATTAGAACAGGTCCAGTCAGGTCGAGTGTTCTGGGTCACGGGCCTCGCAGGCAGTGGCAAGAGTACAATTGCACGTCAATTGGCCTCGGAAATAAGAATGAAAAATCCTGCTGTTGTGTATCTTGATGGTGACATCATCCGTGAAACGCTTCCCGAACCGGTGGGGCATACCCTTGAAGCACGAAGGCGCCTCGCAGCCAGTTACGGGCGAATGTGTAAAATGCTCTCAGATCAGGGATTGTGGGTCGTCGCGGCGGTCATTGCCATGTTTCACGATGTCCAAGGGTGGAATAGGGAAAACATTGACGACTATGTAGAAATTCTTGCATCCGTGCCCATGGAGGAATTGGTACGAAGAGATCAAAAGTCACTCTATTCTCGGGCTCTTGCCGGAGAAATAGAAAACGTTGTCGGCGTGGATATGCCTGCAGAGGAGCCCGTAAATCCCGATTTGATAATTCATAATCACGGTGAACAGACGACGGCTGATGCCGTTGATCAGATTATCCGTCGATGGGGGCCGGATGGCAGTCCAGCGCCGACGTCTTCACGTAACTGAGCGCCAACTGAACTTAATATGTCGAGAAATATCAATTCTCGACCAACATTGGAAATATGATGTTGTTAACATTCTCAACTAAAGCCGAAACGCTTGTCTCTATAAGTGATCATTTGAAAAGTGGGCACGTTTTACCACTGGAGATCGTATGTGTTGACGATTTTCAGGCGAATCGTGAGGTTTGCCTCGACAAGCTGTGTTCACTGCCGTGGGCGACGGGAACCGTTATCGTTCGGAGTAGTGCATCTGATGAAGACGGTGAAGGCGGTTCTCTTGCTGGTCATTTTTCAAGCGTGCCGGACGTAACGGGCCGGAACGCCATATCGGATGCTATTGAGGAAGTCATTCTGTCATATGGCGATAATAGCGCTGGGCAGCAAATGTTCATCCAGCCCATGCTCGCCAATGTTGCATTCAGTGGTGTCGCCTTTACCAGAGACCCCAATACTTCCGGTGACTATCTTGTCATTAACTATGATGACCAGACAAGTTCGACAAGTTCTGTTACGTCGGGAATGGGTCAGAACCTATCAACCTATTATCGCCATCGCCTTGCAAAGGATAGTCCACCAACCAACTTAGTGCCTATCATCGCAATGGCTCGAGAGCTAGAAGACCGATTCGGTGGTGTAGCGCTCGATATTGAGTTTGCCGTGGATGCCGTCGGTGAAATTTATCTGTTTCAAGTCAGGCCATTGATGGCGGCAATGGCGGAAAATGATAGTATTGAACCTCAAGTATCGGCGGATATTCTGACAAATATTTCCGATCACATCCGGCAATCGAATTCGCCACATCCCTACCTCCTGGGTGATCGCGTTGTGTATGGTATTATGCCGGATTGGAACCCCGCGGAAATCATCGGTATTCGCCCGCGGCAATTAGCATCGACGCTTTATCGAGACCTCATAACAGACTCCACATGGGCCTATCAGCGTGGAAATTACGGTTATAGAAATCTCCGCGGCTTCCCACTGATGATCAACTTTGGTGGATTGCCATATATCGACACCCGCGTCAGTTTCAATTCGTTTATTCCGCAAGATATTGACAATGACCTTGGGCAACGACTGGTGAATTATTACACTGATCGATTGGTCAAAGAGCCTCAACTTCATGACAAAATAGAATTCGATATCGTCTTTTCCTGCTACACCCTTGATACGCAGGAAAGGTTGGCCCCTCTACTGGATCATGGTTTCTCCAAATTAGATGTCGACACACTCCGCAACAGCCTGCGTGAGCTTACCAATCGAATTATTGACGGCGAGGTTGGATATTGGCGAAAAGACCTTGATAAAATTCATGTCCTCGAAGAGCGTCGACAAAAAATACTATCTAGCAATCTGGGCAAGGCTTCACGAATATACTGGTTATTGGAGGACTGTCGACGCTATGGCACATTACCGTTTGCCGGTCTGGCGCGAGCGGGCTTTATCGCAATGGATTTGTTGCGGTCATTGGTAAATATTGGTGTCATCGACGATGAAGAGTACAACTGCTTCATGGCCTCGTTGGATACAGTAAGCTCCCGTTTAACACGAGACGTCAAGGAGCTTAGTCGAGAAGTATTTCTTGCAGACTATGGGCACCTTCGCCCTGGCACCTACGATATTTTGTCGCCCCGGTATGATGAAGCACCAGACCAGTACTTTGACTGGTCTAACCAAAACAATCGCGAACATACGACATCAACACCCTTTCGACTAACGCTCGCCCAAATGGACCGCATTGAGGCACTCTTGGCGGAACATGGTCTGGTGCACGACGTAAGCGGCCTCTTCAAGTTCATTCGCGGCGGCATTGAAGGAAGAGAGTACGCCAAATTCGTGTTCACCCGAAGTCTGAGCGATGTATTGTCACTATTCGGTAATCTTGGTGAAGATTATGGGTTTAGCACGGAAGACTGTTCCTATGCAGATATCCGGATCATAAAGGAGATGCTAACCAACAGCCATTCGGCGAAGGACATTCTGGCGCGGTCCATCGAAAATGGACGGGAGCGGCACAAAACCGCACAATACCTTTCTCTACCACCGCTAATAACTAGACCAGAGGATGCCTGGTCCTTTTTTCATCCACCGCAACACCCGAACTTCATTACCCAGAAATCCACCAGCGGTCCTGTCGTCAGTGTAACAGAACCCGACATATCAAAAAAACTCGCGGGTGCAATATTGATGATCGAGAATGCAGATCCTGGTTTTGACTGGATTTTTTCACACCCAATTGCGGGATTCATCACAAAATACGGTGGGGCAAACTCCCATATGGCAATTCGCGCGGCGGAACTCCGTATTCCAGCGATTGTAGGTACGGGTGAGATGATGTATGCGGATTGTAGCCGCTCAACAGAACTTCACATCGATTGTTCAAACCGACAGATCCAGTTCATTCGGTAAATCGGAAATAACAAACAATGATCACCATTGCCGTAAACCAACGCGTTGAAATTCATTCGAACGTCAATGAGCGCCGGGACTGTCTGGATCAACGATGGGCCGGGTTTCTACTTACTGCCGGCTTCAACCAACTATTGCTACCCAACCACCCTCTTATGGCGTCGCGCCTTCTTTCAAACTTTCAAATCGATGGAATCCTGCTCACCGGTGGCGGCAATACCCGCGCCTATGGTGGTACGGCACCGGAGCGCGATGATGTAGAAGACACCTTAATAGAACACGCTTTGGCAAAGGGGATCCCCATAGTCGGTGTGTGTCGTGGCATGCAGGTTATTCAAAGTTATTTTGATGTGCCTCTTCAAACCGTGGATGGGCATGTCTGTGCCCAGCAAACAATTGAAATCAACGGGGCCAGAGAAGACGTCAACAGTTACCACGATCTTGGTACCACAACGACCTGCCCACAACTGGATGTGTGGGCACGCAGCGACGATGGCGTGGTCAAAGCCATTAGACATCGTGACCACAATTTATTGGGAATAATGTGGCACCCGGAACGCTTGGGCCCATTCAGACGTGAAGACTTGGCACTATTTAGAACAGTATTTGGAAGTTAGACAATGCAACAAGAAATCAAAGGTTTGATATTGGCAGCCGGTCGCGGCAGTCGGCTTGGTTCGATGACGGAAGCGCAACCAAAGGGAATGGTTACGCTCGGTGGTCGCTCCCTTATTGAATGGCAACTCTCATCGCTGCGTGCTGCAGGCGTGAAAGATATCGCAATTATCACCGGATATCGCTCAGATGTTCTAGACGTGTGGGGACTACCAACATTTCATAATGAACGTTGGGCAGATACAAATATGGTCATGTCACTAACCGCCGCTTCTGAATGGCTTGAAACGAAAACCTGTATAGTTTCATACGCCGACATCTTTTATGCGCATTCTGACGTTACGAACCTAATCGAATTGGATAGTAATATCGGTGTTGCCTACGACCCGCATTGGCGAACATTATGGGAGCAACGATTTGACGACCCTCATGCAGACGCCGAAAGCTTCTCACTGGATGGGAATCGTATTAGCGATATCGGGCGCCCAACAAAAGCAGGTGACAAAATTGACGGTCAGTACCTGGGTTTGATTAAAGTTGCGCCAGAAGGGTGGCGAAGTATTGCAACCTTGATTGATAGCCACGAGCCAAGCCAACGCGACCGGATCGACATGACAACGCTCCTCCGCCTTCTCATTGAGAGTGGTCAAGATGTTTACGGCTCTGAGGTAGAAAACGAATGGGGTGAAGTTGACCACCCGAGCGACCTTGCATTCTACGAACAACGCCTGGCCACCGGCGCATATCCATGGGCGCATGATATCGGCCTGGCCTAATAGTGAAGCAATCCATACGTATGAAATACGATATAGAAGTAGTCCCTGGCGTTATTGGTGCCTGGCACAGGATGATTGACGCCCTTACATCATCCGAACTGTCTTTTGCCGTCGATACATCACCCACCGATACGGTGCTGGCTTTGGCAGCACGCGAAGCAGACTTCGAGTCTATCCTCAGCATTACGAATGCGATTAACATTGTCGATGGGATGCAGATCGTAACCCGTCGGGGCCTGCAGCCATGTATCGGAATATTCGATTTGCGGCATACCGTTCATGACATCGCATGGCTGACAGTCAATATTGTCGGATGCCCCGATCAAAAGCAATGCGGTGAGAAGACAGACGTTTTCGGCATCAACGTTCCGACATTCAAGAGCCTTCAAGCCACTGTCGCTACGCACCAGCCGAAATGGACCGCATTGAGGCACTCTTGGCGGAACATGGTCTGGTGCACGACGTAAGCGGCCTCTTCAAGTTCATTCGCGGCGGCATTGAAGGAAGAGAGTACGCCAAATTCGTGTTCACCCGAAGTCTGAGCGATGTATTGTCACTATTCGGTAATCTTGGTGAAGATTATGGGTTTAGCACGGAAGACTGTTCCTATGCAGATATCCGGATCATAAAGGAGATGCTAACCAACAGCCATTCGGCGAAGGACATTCTGGCGCGGTCCATCGAAAATGGACGGGAGCGGCACAAAACCGCACAATACCTTTCTCTACCACCGCTAATAACTAGACCAGAGGATGCCTGGTCCTTTTTTCATCCACCGCAACACCCGAACTTCATTACCCAGAAATCCACCAGCGGTCCTGTCGTCAGTGTAACAGAACCCGACATATCAAAAAAACTCGCGGGTGCAATATTGATGATCGAGAATGCAGATCCTGGTTTTGACTGGATTTTTTCACACCCAATTGCGGGATTCATCACAAAATACGGTGGGGCAAACTCCCATATGGCAATTCGCGCGGCGGAACTCCGTATTCCAGCGATTGTAGGTACGGGTGAGATGATGTATGCGGATTGTAGCCGCTCAACAGAACTTCACATCGATTGTTCAAACCGACAGATCCAGTTCATTCGGTAAATCGGAAATAACAAACAATGATCACCATTGCCGTAAACCAACGCGTTGAAATTCATTCGAACGTCAATGAGCGCCGGGACTGTCTGGATCAACGATGGGCCGGGTTTCTACTTACTGCCGGCTTCAACCAACTATTGCTACCCAACCACCCTCTTATGGCGTCGCGCCTTCTTTCAAACTTTCAAATCGATGGAATCCTGCTCACCGGTGGCGGCAATACCCGCGCCTATGGTGGTACGGCACCGGAGCGCGATGATGTAGAAGACACCTTAATAGAACACGCTTTGGCAAAGGGGATCCCCATAGTCGGTGTGTGTCGTGGCATGCAGGTTATTCAAAGTTATTTTGATGTGCCTCTTCAAACCGTGGATGGGCATGTCTGTGCCCAGCAAACAATTGAAATCAACGGGGCCAGAGAAGACGTCAACAGTTACCACGATCTTGGTACCACAACGACCTGCCCACAACTGGATGTGTGGGCACGCAGCGACGATGGCGTGGTCAAAGCCATTAGACATCGTGACCACAATTTATTGGGAATAATGTGGCACCCGGAACGCTTGGGCCCATTCAGACGTGAAGACTTGGCACTATTTAGAACAGTATTTGGAAGTTAGACAATGCAACAAGAAATCAAAGGTTTGATATTGGCAGCCGGTCGCGGCAGTCGGCTTGGTTCGATGACGGAAGCGCAACCAAAGGGAATGGTTACGCTCGGTGGTCGCTCCCTTATTGAATGGCAACTCTCATCGCTGCGTGCTGCAGGCGTGAAAGATATCGCAATTATCACCGGATATCGCTCAGATGTTCTAGACGTGTGGGGACTACCAACATTTCATAATGAACGTTGGGCAGATACAAATATGGTCATGTCACTAACCGCCGCTTCTGAATGGCTTGAAACGAAAACCTGTATAGTTTCATACGCCGACATCTTTTATGCGCATTCTGACGTTACGAACCTAATCGAATTGGATAGTAATATCGGTGTTGCCTACGACCCGCATTGGCGAACATTATGGGAGCAACGATTTGACGACCCTCATGCAGACGCCGAAAGCTTCTCACTGGATGGGAATCGTATTAGCGATATCGGGCGCCCAACAAAAGCAGGTGACAAAATTGACGGTCAGTACCTGGGTTTGATTAAAGTTGCGCCAGAAGGGTGGCGAAGTATTGCAACCTTGATTGATAGCCACGAGCCAAGCCAACGCGACCGGATCGACATGACAACGCTCCTCCGCCTTCTCATTGAGAGTGGTCAAGATGTTTACGGCTCTGAGGTAGAAAACGAATGGGGTGAAGTTGACCACCCGAGCGACCTTGCATTCTACGAACAACGCCTGGCCACCGGCGCATATCCATGGGCGCATGATATCGGCCTGGCCTAATAGTGAAGCAATCCATACGTATGAAATACGATATAGAAGTAGTCCCTGGCGTTATTGGTGCCTGGCACAGGATGATTGACGCCCTTACATCATCCGAACTGTCTTTTGCCGTCGATACATCACCCACCGATACGGTGCTGGCTTTGGCAGCACGCGAAGCAGACTTCGAGTCTATCCTCAGCATTACGAATGCGATTAACATTGTCGATGGGATGCAGATCGTAACCCGTCGGGGCCTGCAGCCATGTATCGGAATATTCGATTTGCGGCATACCGTTCATGACATCGCATGGCTGACAGTCAATATTGTCGGATGCCCCGATCAAAAGCAATGCGGTGAGAAGACAGACGTTTTCGGCATCAACGTTCCGACATTCAAGAGCCTTCAAGCCACTGTCGCTACGCACCAGCCGAAAAAACGAAAAATTCCCTTCTTATTCCAACGCCTGTTGACAGAAAAATATAATCAGCCAGCCTTTTTTACTGTGATGGGCCCAGAAGGTGTGGGAAAGACAACAGCTTGTGGAATGGTCGCTGAAATCTATTCACGGTTGCCCATTCCAATGCGTATGTTCCACCATACGGCCCACTGGAAAGGTGACGGAAATCAAACCCTTACGGGTTATGAAGCGACTGTTAAGTCGACGTCGCAGTCCAACGAACCGCATAAAATGGCACACGCCGCGAAAGACCACACTCCTCGCTCCACCGCTTACCGTGTCTTACGCACCATCTGGCGAGGTTTAGTGCCTGACTCCATGAAAAGGCAGTTACTGGCAGTGCCTGGTGAACTGCAATATATGGATCATCTTACCGGTATGTTATGCCTAACGCATATGAGCAATGAAATCGCTTTGAGTGATCGTTATTGTTATGACCGCTACGTAAGATGGCTGAATTTGGATAAACCATTCACGCAACGGCTCCTGGCGAGAATTCAGTGTACGGTGATGCGGCGCCCACTCCGGGCTTTTGTCCTGACGGATACGGCCGAGCGCATTTTTGCACGCAAAGAAAGCATGCCTAAATGGGAAATTGAAAAGCACCAGTCCATGTTGATTTCTGTATGCACCAAGTATGGTGTTCCATTTGACGAAATTGACCTGGAAGGTCGTGACGCTGCAACCATAGCAACGATCATTGCCAATCGAATATTGAGGTATATTGGGCCAGATATTTTTGACCTCATTGAATTTCACAAAACTTCCGGTTCTTTTTTAAACGCTTCCACTAGATGAATAAGTCAACAATCCCGCTCGACGTTGCGTCCTATTCCAGTATCTACGCCAGAGACGAGTTTCACGGAGGGTCGTTCGCTGCACCACCCAACGCCTACGCCTGTTTGTCGCACCAATTGATAGACTCTCTTGTAGACGAAGTCTGGAAATCTGCATCTGATCCGGAGCACAGAGTGTCGGCACTCTGCGTCATTTTTGATATTTACATGGAGTTGCAACGCGTTGCACGGATAGCCATCGATCTGGAAAATGTGAGTATGAAGCCAGCAACGCCTATATATGATCCTCAATCAAACCCTCTGCTCAACTATATTTGCACCGGCGAGGGAGAGAGTACGGTAGAGAAAAGGGCCTTCGAGTTGACGCGCCACTCTACCCCCAATGGTCTAAAAGACTGGTTGCGATCTCGCCGGCGTGATTTCAGGTTGGTTTTCTGGCGGCGCCAGGAACGAACAGACTTTCTATCCCGGGGACCACTCATCGACCAATATCTTGGCCGGTCAAACAGTTCACCCGTTGACATGCTCCCCTATTCATTACCGTGGAAAGAGCCCGGGGAGCCTGGCGAGAATACCCGACACCTTGCTGAACGGCTGGTTGACGTAAGTTGCAATATATTGAAAAGCCAAGTTGAAAATCCGATGCTACTTGAGCGGGTTCAATGCTGGTCACTTGCTTTTGTGCGCGCGCGCCTTAATCGGGCTTATAGCGATTATTGTGTAATGCAAAAATTGCCCATCAATCGGTTTTTATCCCCCGTTTTATTGACTGGTGCACCAAAAGCCATTGGGCGACTAATTAGCCATTTTTACCAAGCCAGTGGTCGACAAGTAATTCGATTTGCTCACGGTGGCGAGCGTGCATTCTACGACGACTATTACTGGGGCATCTGCGAGCTTCCATTCTGCACACGTTATTTCGGACACGGTTATGGCGAAGCAATCAATCTTCATCATCGAGTCACAGAAAAAAGACTCCGCACCTGCGCGGCAGAAGCACCGCTGTTCTCTGGGTTGGGTTCTGCCCGGCACCAGGAGATCTATGAAAAGTGTCATTCACGGCGTGGGCAACATGTCCAAACTCGACAAAGGCGAATCATGTTTCTCGCACTCTCCTTGTTGGGTGAAAGACTTAGCGATTCCATTGCTGTGAAATCACCCGATGTTCAGAGCCTGGACCTTGAGGCGAACATCTGCCATTCACTGAAGCGAGCGGGATATCATGTAACCTTCAAACTGCACCCCCGCATTGTCGATGGCAAGAACAGCATACGGAACAGTTTCGGCGATACAGTTTCTTCTGGGTTCTTCGACGCAACAACGGCGGATTATGATTGTTTAATTTTCGACTATGCAGGCTCAGCATTCTTTGATGCATTGGCTTCGAATACGGGGGTTGTGCTTATTGATACAGGCGTTCGGTCTTTTGACGCTAACGCCCGACTTGATCTGGGGTCGCGGTGTCAAATTGTTTCCGCTACGTGCGATCAGGATAATCGTTTCAGAATTGACTACGACACCTTGGTGGAGGCGGTCGAGACGGCATCTGAGACACGCGAATGCCCCGAAGAGTTTTATCAAAAATACTTTTGTGGGGATGACTCGTGAAAAATACTAACGCCGTTTCGAAACCTTTTGGCGGAACCGGATAACCATGTGTGGATTTGCTGCGTTACTCGAAAAAGGGCGCGAGTTCTCACCGGATTTACTGTCCAAGATGGACCGTGATCTGCTCCATCGCGGTCCAGATTCTGGTGGGATTTATTCCAAACCAGGCGTTGGCTTGGTGTTTCGGCGGCTCGCAATTCTCGACACCACGGACTCCGCAGACCAACCAATGTCGGACCCAGGCGGGCGTTACACACTAGTTTTCAATGGTGAAATTTACAATTTCAAATCCTTGCGGCAACGCTTGGAGGGCCTTGGATACTTCTTTCAAACCAATGGCGATACCGAGGTTTTGCTACATGGGTTTGCTCATTGGGGTGAAAACGTTGTTGAGTATCTCGAAGGCATGTACGCGTTTGTTCTCGTGGATCACTCGAAACAGATGGCCTTTGCAGCACGCGATCCATTGGGAATCAAACCACTCTATATGACACGTCAGGGAAGCCTCACAGCATTTGCCAGTGAAATGCGCCCCCTGCACCGCCTCAGAGAGTATGAAGTTGATGAGGATGCGCTTTCGGAACTATTGCTTTTCAGATTTGCGGCGGGTCGACTGAGCAATTTAAAAGAAATTGAGCGGATTCCTAGTGGCACCATGATCAGAATTGATCTGTCGGATAATAGCCATAGAGAGCACCGTTTTGCTAATGTTCTGGACACATTCCAACCAACAAAAGCAACTGACGAAGAAAGATCACAGACTATATCTAATGGAATTCGTCAATCTGTTTCAGATCACTTGATCAGCGACGTCGGGTATACCGTACAATTGTCCGGTGGTATTGATTCCAGTATTGTCACGGCGCTGGCGACAGAATTCGCGGGAAAGCCTGTTCATACATACGGTATTGGCCTTGGAGACACGCCTCATGACGAGAGCGAATATAGGCAGCAAGTCGTTTCTCAGACAGGAGCGATCCATCACGAAATTTCGATGGACGGCAACGCGTTTGCCGATGCATTGCCCCGGGCAGTTTCTCACATGGAAGGGCCAAGCCCTCACCTTGGGTGTGTTCTCCTGATGCTATTGTGCGATGAAATCAAAAAGCAATCCAAGGTAGTTCTAACGGGTGAAGGTGCTGACGAACTGTTTGGTGGTTACGCACGTTACGGGAGTTGGCGCGATCTAAAAAAGCACGAAAAATTCGCCCATTGCCTGCCATCCTTCATGTGGCCTCTTTTGAAACATTATAGCGCTCTTAGAATCTATGAAAATCGGGATGCAGCCGTATATGCCACCGTCCTGCACGATTACTTGCCCTTGATGACAATGTTCCCCGGGCTTATCCCAAAGCCGGCGGCGCGAGAAGCTGCTTCCGGCCGGTTTCGGGATTTCCGAGACAGGCTCATGGCCGTTGATCAGACGGCCTATCTTGAATCTCTTCTGTTGCGGCAGGACAAAATGGCAATGGCCGCCTCCGTCGAGGCAAGGGTTCCTTTTGCGCACTTCCCATTAACACGTAAAATCAATCAAATTCCACAGAATGCCCGTGTTCCCGGTGGAACGACAAAACCACTTCTCAAGACGTTTGCACGAAAATACTTCAATGACGATTTTGTAAACAGGCGCAAGGTCGGTTTAACGCTGCCACTCGACGATTGGCTTGCAGACCCAAAGGGGTTAGGCAGATATCTTGATATTCTTACTGAGCCTAATTGCAAGCTTTCGGCGTATGGCGATAAAAATTCCCTTGAACAAATCGTTGCACAGTTCCGAAACGGGGATCGGCGACAAGCCAGAATATTGACGCATCTAATAAATATTGAGCTTTGGTTGCGTACTCCGCGCACCTCGGCAGCAATAGGTTGATCAGGAAATAAAACTCAGATGGACGAAGCCAACAACTCACAATCGCGCCGTACAACGGAGAAAAAGGCAGGCCTCATTGGCCGCTTCCTTTTCTATCCTACCCTGTTCTTTGCCCATGCAGGATCTGCCGCCTATTTCGTGCTGTTTCTCGTGCTGTTGAGCGGGATCACGGAAATCCTGGGAATTTCCATGATACTGCCAATCATTGAGTTAACTGACGATACGACAGCAGCAAGTCCGCTGACCCAGTATGTTCTTGCGGCGGTTCGGCAGGTCGGATTGTCGCCAAAGCTGGAGACGCTTCTTGGCCTGGTCGTTATCATCTTTCTTCTAAAAGGCGCCATCATGTTCTGGCAGGCGTACATGCTGGAGCGAGCGTCGGTAATGCTATCCAGATCACTACAAGGCAAACTTATGTCCGGCCTCAGTTCGGCATCATACAGGTACTTCACTCGTTTGGAATCGGGCGCGACCATCAATTTGCTTTTTCGCGAAACGACGCGGTTCTCATCGGGGTTTGTGCGCTATGTAGGCTTATGGGCGACATTGATCTATATCCTGATCTACTTCACCTTTGCGACTGTGCTAAGTTTACCGATCACAATTCTGGTGATTTCCTTAGGTTTCGTTGCACTAATATTCATGTGGTTTGCCGCACGTCGAACTCGCCACCTGTCTCAAATGATTACGAAAAGCTATGGTGATGCCCAGTCTTTTATTATCCAGATTTTGAACGGATTTTTGTACTTTAAGGCTACTGGGGCAATGGAAGATGCCCGCTCCCGCTCTATTGATGGATTCGATTTGATGGCAAAATTGAACCGGGCAATGGCATTGATTAATGCCGGCGTTGGAAATATTACTGAGCCTTTGGCCGTATTGATGCTGGCTGGCCTAATCTTCTTTCAAGTAAGCCTCTATGAGCGGCCGGTTGGTGAGGTGTTCGTTCTCGCCATCGTCTTTTATCGGGCATTTGGCCGCCTCGTATCGGTGCAGTTGGATTGGCAAAAGTTCAACCGAAGCCTTGGTGGCGTCGAAATCGTTCAGAATTATTTTCAGAAGTTCGCGAAAAACCAGGAAATCATTGGAGATAAACCTCCGCCTGAAGTCAACCTCGACATCGTGCTGGACAATGTTAGTTACACTTATGCCAACAAGCCTGTTGTAAAGAATCTAAGCCTGACGATTCGCGGCAGCACGTCCGTCGGCATTGTCGGAGAATCCGGTGCAGGGAAAAGTACGCTATTTTTGCTTATTGCCGGCATCCTTCGGCCAAGCAGTGGTTCAATTAAACTCGGTGGCGTTGACTATACCGATTTCGACATTGAATCACTTCGACGAAAAATTGGTTTTGTAACCCAAGAGCCGGCGATCATTACAGATACCATTGCCAACAACATCAATCTCTGGCATGGCGATGGAAGTGATCCGGAAATTCGTTCAAGAATTATCGAAGCGGCTGAACAGGCTCACTGCATGGAGTTCATTTCTGAGTTACCGGACGGGTTGGACACTATTGTTGGCGAACGCGGTGCTACTCTGTCTGGTGGACAGAAGCAACGAATTGCGATTGCCCGAGAGTTGTTCAAAAAACCCGGTTTGATCATTTTCGATGAGGCAACCAGCGCCCTTGATGGCCATTCTGAAAAAATCGTCAGAGACAGCATTGATGCCTTACGAAACAATAGAACGATGATCATGATTGCGCATCGACTGTCTACAATTCGACAGTGCGATGAAATTGTTGTTCTGTCGAAAGGTGAAATGGTCGAAACAGGCCGTTTTGAAGATCTAGCCAATGATCCAGGCGCTCGTTTCTACGAACTGCTGAAGAATCAACGACTTTGATGGCAAGCGATCATTCAGTATCTGGCGCGGCGGAACTCGTCGTTGCTGACAGAACACCACCTTGGCAAGAGGGTCAATTTCCCACTGGTCGATGTCTATTTGCTGGTGACAAGGATTCTATTGAGGAAATTCTCCTCGCTTGGCACACCTCCGGCAATCTTGAAGACGTCGCCTCAACCGCACGGCGGGCCGGTGGAACCTATGCATTCGTTGCAATAACCAAAGACGGCGTGCTTGCAGCGACGGATCATTGTCGTAGCTGGCCGGTGTTTTTTGGCACATCCGAAAATGGACAGTTTGCCGTTGGCCCTGTCGCAAGGGCTATTCGTCATAAGCTCGACATTTCACAAATAAATAGTAATGCCCTACTAGAGGCGCGCACTAGCGGGTATGTATTTGACGGTGAGACGTTATTTGAGGGCTTGAACCAATTGCTTCCCGGCGAAGTGATTTTTCGGAGCGCAGCCGGAAGTTTGAATCGCTGTCGGAGCTTTTGTTATTCACCCACAACAAAACATGTTGCGGGTGCGGACATCAATCTGGAACAAGCCGTTGAGAAACTTGCTATTGCCATCGACAGAGCAATTGACGATGTGGTCGATTTTGCTGATGGTGCGCCCATTTTGGTTCCCCTTAGTGGCGGCCTGGATTCACGACTTATCGTCGCCAAACTTCACGAGCGGTCCTATCCCGACCTACACACTTTTTCGTACGGGCCGCCCGGGAATGCCGAGGCCCGGGCGGCCATGAAAGTCGCAGATCATCTATCATTACCTTGGCAGTATGTATCCACCAATCATTCTGAAACGAGAAACTTCTATCGCTCGGAGGTTTGTCGCCAATATGTCGATTTTGCTGACAACGATTGTAGCCTTCCCAATTTCCAAGATTTGCTGCCCCTCATAAAACTACTAGACGCAGGGGGCATTCCTGCCAATAGTGTGATCGTCAACGGGCAAACGGGTGATTTCATTTCGGGCGGCCATATACCGTTGGCTATCGTACAAGGTCAGGAAGGCTCCGTGACATCCGCAATTATCGACCGTCATTGTGGATTATGGCGCTCACTTCTTGATGGAAAGAGTCGGACCCACCTAGTTGCACGCATATCGGAGATTATTGATTCTTATGGCATCAGTGGTGATTCTCCGAGGCCAGAAATGCTGGCTGCTCAATTCGAGCGCTGGGAGTATGAAAATCGACAGGCAAAATTTATTGTCAATGGACAACGCAGTTATGATTTCCTAGAATTACGTTGGCGCCTGCCGCTATGGCATCTAGCTGTCGTTGAAGCATTTAACTCTACACCCTTGCCACTGCGCACGGAGCAATATCTATACAGAGAATTTCTTGAAGACTGGAATTACCTCAACCTGTTCAAAGAGTTTAAACCAACGATCCAGGCTTGGAACCCTCTTCTCAATTCACTGATCGTGCCCGTATCCATTCTTACGCGGCTGCTCATCGGGCGCCCGCGACGTGACAAGCTGATGCAGTACATGCGATATTTCGACCGCTACGGAAATCACTATGGTGCTTTTGGTTGGAAAACATTTGCATCGAATGCGCATGACATCAGAAACCCCGCCGCCCTATATTCTCGCACCTGGTTGCAAGAACGCGGCGTTTTATAGTTTTCAGAATTAATCGGAATAGGTTTTTGCGCATTCTTTATATTTGCAGGATATTTTCTGGCTTTGAGAAAAGTCTCGGATCGGGTAAGTGGGAACCGATGGGTACTCCCACAATATTCAAAATGATGAATGCGCTTGATAAGGGCCCTCACGATGTTCGCTTTGTCATGACTGCTCGCGGCATGGGTGCCGATTTTCATGCGAACTGGCATACAAACAAAGATGCCGAAGTAGATCTCGAGAATTTTGACCATCCCATTCTCATCATTGCAGGCGAGAACCGTTTCACAAAAATGTTCCGTAAATTTCGAGGCCATTTAACCGGACTCGCGCGATTGTACCGAGTATTGCGAGAGGTGCGACGTTTCAATCCCGATCTGGTGTATGTTGATAGAAGTAATGTGGCCATTGGCGCGTTTTTGGCCAGATTTTCCGGGCACCGAGTTTTTTTACGTATCATGGGAATTTACCCTTCCATGCGGGAGTTACTGACAAGTCGCCGAATAGCAGATCGATTGCAACGGTGGGCCTTTCATAGCCCATTTGCCTATGCGTTGTGCACGGAAGATGGGACTGGCGGTGGGGGCTGGATGGCAAAGGCTCTGCGCGATGATGTTCCTCGAGCCATTGTGTTGAATGGAGTGTCCCCCCATGCGCTTAAAACCACAATTGATGCACGTATCCGTGCTATTCCCTCCAATAAAATGGTCTTCATGTTTGTTGGGCGCCTTGAGGCCATCAAGGGTTGCTGTGAATTTGTTGAGGCATGCCTGTCTGTACAACACGACCAGCGCGACAAAATTCACGCGGTTGTTATTGGTACTGGGACGCTAGAGACGACGCTTCACGCTCGCATTAGCGACTGCAACGCCGAGCCTATGTTCACATTCATCCCACATCTGCCACACGATCAAATCGGTAACGCGCATGAGAGGGCCGATGTCTATGTTTCTCTGAATTATCTTGGTAATCTTTCCAATGCAAACCTTGAATGCATGAACGCAGGCTTATGCATGATTATACCTGCAGCCCGTAAGACGGACGGCATTGATTTGGTAACTGACTCATTAGTGCCAGATGATTCAGTTGTACGGATCGCACCAGACGACATGACCAAACAATTAGCCGAGCGCATTCATGCGTTTGTGACCAATCCCGATCAGATCAATCAGTACCAAAGATCTATGAAAATGGCGGCTTCTACATTCATCAAGAATTGGGACGACCGGATTGCTGAAGAGTTCGAGCTCCTAGAATTGGCCGGCCGGTCTTGAACGGAACAACATACAAAGAGGGCTTGACCGTTGGCCTCCCCACGTCAACATTTCTGCCATCGTTGGGAGGCGTCGAAGTTGGGTTGCACCGGATTGCCACGGGATTGATTGAGCGCGGATGTAATCCAGTCATTTTTACGGCATCACAACACATTTCGCGATGCCAAGAAATCGGATGGTCACTTCCCTATCCAGTTGTACCGTTCCCAAACAAGGTGTTTGGGATTTTGCGGCGATGGCCAGCATTGGGATTTCTGTTGCTCGATCGCTTCTTTGAAACACAGCGACAACGTTGGTCTATCGATGTGTGGCATGGAACTATGGGATTTCCAATTGGTGTGGCGTTATCTCACTTTGCTTCCACCAAACCCAATATCCCGCACCTCATTCGATGCTGTGGCGAAGACATACAAATACAACAAGACATTGGATACGGTTTGCGATTGGATCCCAAAATTGATAACCTAGTCCAGACGTGGTTACCGAAAGCTCAATCAATGGTTGCCATTACAGAGTCAGTAGCCGACGAATATCAAGCCATTGGCATTTCGGATACAAACATTGCACGTATTCCAAACGGCGTTGATACTGAACGATTCCAATCCGGGCCCAACCAGGAACAAGTTCGATCTCAACACAATATTCCAATCGATAGCCCTATGGTTTTGACCGTTGGTCGAAACCATCCGAAGAAAAACTACCGATCACTCATTAATATTGCCGTACAGGTACGAAAGCGCGAACGTTACTGCTGTTTTGTTGTCGTTGGCCGCGATGCATCTGCATTACAGACCGAGATCAGTGATGCCGGTGTCGCAGATATGTTTCGCTTACTCGAGTCCTTTGGCGAAGATAATCTCGCAGGTCAAAACCTACCCAGTTTGCCGGTTCAATCTCTCGTCGATATATATCGCGCTGCGGACGTGTTTCTATTTCCTTCTCTGATTGAAACATTTGGCATTGTCATTGTTGAAGCGATGGCAGCAGGCCTTCCTGTAATCACAAGTGATGCACCGGGCTGTCGCGACATTATTCGACATGGCCGAGACGGCATTATGGTCGATCCACTTGATGTAAATAAAATTACATCTTCTCTTATCGACGTTCTGGACTCTCCTCGGTTAAGCCAGGAACTGAGCGATAGATCGAAAGCGCGCGCAAATGATTTCGATTGGAACTCGGTGATTGATCGTTACATGGAGCATTATCGTTCTCTAATAGATGCCTACCCCCGCTGCCATGACTAAACGAATTCGTATCGCTTTTGTGACCCGTTCCCTAGAAATTGGGGGGGCAGAAAGGCAGTTGGTTGATTTGGCGCGAGCTCTCGACAAGGATCGCTTCGAGCCCCTGGTGCTTTGTCTTTATTCGGGGGGGAAATTGGAACAGGATTTAATTTCCGCCCATATCCCGTTCTGGTCTGCGAATAAGAAAAACCGGTGGAATTTGACGATGCCAGTGTATCAATTGTGTCGCGAGATACAGCGGTTTCGACCCCACATCGTGCATTCCTTTCTTACCGTCCCCAATTTACTTGTCGCACTGTTAAAGCCATTCATTGCACCGTCGAAGATACTTTGGGGGATACGTTCATCCTTCATGGATTTGAGCCGTTATGATTGGCTGGCCAAAGTCACGGCATCCATGGAAAAAATGGCTGGCAGTATACCTCATGCCCTGGTCGCAAATTCTGAAGCTGCGCGGCGGCTTTATGGATTGTCTGACCGAAATGCCGATAGAATGATTGTCATACCCAATTCGATTGACACCAATCGTTTTCAACCGAATCTCATAACCCGTCAGGAAGTCCGTAAAGAGCTTGGCATTGACGACAATCATTTTCTGGTGGGTATGATAGCTCGGCTGGATCCAATGAAAGATCATTTCGGTTTCCTGCAAGGTGCCAAAATAGCCACCTCTGCCAATCCCAACCTTCGGTTCTTGTGTGTTGGCGGCGGCAAAGAAATCCACCGGCAAACGGTTGAACAATCTGCTGAGGAGTTGAGGCTGAACGGAACTGTGCAGTGGTTGGGGGAAAGAATTGATATTGAGCGGATTTATCGTGCGCTGGATATTCATACCTTAACGTCTCGTGGCGAGGGTTTCCCAAATGCCGTAGCCGAGGCCATGGCGAGTGGCGTGCCAAATGTCGCCACTAACGTGGGGGATGTTTCACATATCATGGGCAATACCGGGCGCCTCGTACCGCCCGGAAATCCTGAAAAACTTGCCGCGGCGTGGCTCGATATTTGCGCCATGTCTGAAACACAACGCAACGCTCTTGCGATTAGTTGCCGTGAGCACGTTTGCGAGCGATTTTCTTCCGAGGTGATTATAGCCCGCATGGAACACCTTTACACCAACCTGGCTAATATAGACTGAACCATGCACAACGATCTTACCCTCCGCCGCCAATTCATAATACTGATAATGATCGTTACGGCCGGCATTACCATTCGTCTGATATATCATCAGGTTGTGCTAGGATTTGGTGGCGAGTTCGACCATGGCAGTGACACGGGAAAATACGTTAAACCCGCCCTCGCCCTGCTTGAGTTTGGTCGAATAGGTATCGTCACTGCTGAGCACGAGGTGGTTCCCAATTTTGGGCGCATGCCAATGTATTCGTGGTTTCTTGCTGGCGTCTTTAAAATTTTCGGGGCTTCGAATTATCTTGCTGTTGTGACCATACAGGCCTTTGTCGACGGCATGACTATCTTGTTTGTGGGAATGTCCGCTTGGGCTATCAAGCGAAGGTGGGCCTTAACAGCAGCAATTTTGGCCGCACTTTTACCCAACCTGATATCTCACACTGCCTGGGTGCTTACAGAGGTTCTTTTCCTGATGTTCTTCTCTGCCGGGATTGCCGCCACACTCTGGGCGATTCGAGGCCAATGGCGCGTGGTTCTCTTGATTGGGGCAGGTATAGGATTTGGACTTGCCTTGATGACCCGGCCAGTATTAATCTTTTTCCCCGTCGTTTTGTATCCTTTATTATTTATCTGTTTGTGGCAGACAAGTAACGTGCCTTATCGCAAAGCTCTCGCACTGTCCATACTGCCAATCATTGCCATGTTAGCCTGCGTCACGCCGAGGCTGCTTGATACGTACATGCTTTATGGAAAACCAGTACTCACCACTCAAAGCGGTGCCCACGCCCTCAAGTGGGTTATTCCATGTTTAAAAGTGCCGTGGACCTGCGGCTCGATGCCCGAAGATTGGCAACGAAACAAGCCCATTGTTGAAAGCAGGTTGGCGCTTTTGGGTGAAGACGCGCAAGAAAACCCTGTTGTTCTGGACATGATTAAACGACAACTCGCCGCCGAGCGCCTGCGAGAAATGCCACTATCGAAAATAACGATTGGCATGGTTGCGGGAATGACCAGAAATCTCATCCAGTCAAGTTTTTACCATATCACCAGCCAGCTAAAGCAACCCAATACTTTCCTGTCCGCCATGCCTGGAAGCGGCATACAGGAGAAGTTATTGAATTTTCTTGATACAAATAGAACTAATCCCATGATGTGGCTGTGGGGGATTGCTCATCTAGCGTTGGGTCTGTCCCGATTGGTTCAGTTGGCCGGTATATTCGGCGGCCTGACGGGGCGGTCAACCTGGCCTGTTTCGCTTTTGCTTAGCGGTATTCTTACGTATTTTCTCGTCGTCAGCGGGCCCATTGGGAATGCTAAATACCGAATGCCGATGGAGCCCATTCTAATCCTATATACGCTATGGGGCGTTGAAATTATCCAGGCATTACGCCATAAGCTACGTCACCGACAGACGACATGAGCGGCTGTTCGATTATTCACTGGGGTGAGGCAAAATCGTGCCCGATTCACTAAGGACTGAAAAATAATGACCGTGGAAATAGAAGGCATCCGGATTGCTGTTGTGGGATGTGGTTACTGGGGGAAAAACCATGTACGTATTTTTGCAGAATTGGGGGCCTTGGTCGCAATCAATGACCAAGATCCTGAAGTAGCGAAGCAATTTGGCACCCAATACGATGTGCCATCAATGACGTATGAAGAAATTCTGGCGGATGAGAACATTCATGCTGTCGTGATCGCTGCTCCGGCAGAGATGCATTTTCAACTCACTCGCGCAGCCCTGTTGGCAGGCAAGCATGTCTTGGTCGAAAAGCCGTTAGCATTGGATGTTAAAGAAGCTGCCCAGTTAACTAACCTGGCAAAAGTGCATGAGCGCATTTTGTTCGTGGGTCATCTTTTACAATACCACGCTGCGTTTCAAACTCTACTGGAGATCGTCAAAAATGGCGATGTTGGACAGCTTCAGTACGTTTACTCCAATCGTTTAAATCTGGGGAAGTTTCGTAGAGAAGAAAACATCTTGTGGAGTTTTGCGCCTCACGACGTCTCCATGATTTTGGCTCTCGTAGGTGAATTGCCGAAGAGTGTTTATGCAACCGGCGCCAATTATTTACATTCGGAAGTCGCCGACGTTACCACAACACATATGGAATTTCCCGGAGGGCAGCGGGCGCATGTATTCGTTTCCTGGCTGCATCCGTTCAAGGACCAGAAAATGGTGGTTGTCGGTGATCAGGGCATGATCGTTTTTGACGACACACTCGACTGGCCAGAAAAGCTGGTTCAATACCATCAACCTATACAATGGGAGGAGGGCCTTCCCCAAGCGGATCGCAAAGATGGGCAACCGGTACCCGTGACAGCGGTGGAGCCGCTTGGAGAGGAAGCTCGTCACTTTTTGAGCTGTGTAGCAAGCGGGGAGCCTGCAAAAACTGACGGCGACGAAGGTACGCGAGTTCTCAAAGTTCTTGATGCCGCCGAACGCTCTATGCGTACGGGCAAAACGGTTTCTATAACCGATACCGAAGATAATCGGCAAATTCACGAAACAGCTATTGTGGATGAGCCCTCGAGCATCGGTGAAGGAACAAAAATCTGGCATTTTTCACACATCCTTGCGGACACTAGTATTGGCCGCGACTGTGTGCTGGGCCAAAACGTTATGATTGGACCCAGCGTTACGATCGGTGATCGCTGCAAGATACAAAACAACGTCAGCATTTATAAAGGTGTAACGCTAGAGGAAGGGGTGTTCTGCGGACCTAGTTGCGTGTTTACCAATGTTAACACACCACGAGCGGAAATTGATCGGGCAGAAGAGTTTCTTCCAACCCTTGTGTGCCGTGGAACAACCATTGGTGCCAACGCGACCATCGTATGTGGCTCAACACTGGGCGAGTACTCATTCATCGCCGCAGGTGCGGTCGTTACAGATGATGTGCAGCCACACGCTATGGTCATGGGAGTGCCTGCGCGCCGTGTCGGCTGGGCATCACATGTAGGCGAGCGTCTTGGAGATGATCTTGTGTGCCCGCGTTCAGGCCGTCGATACAAAGAAACAGACACCGGATTGCAGGAAGTGTCGACTGAAGCGAATAACGACTTGGGCGCGCCGATCGCGTTTATCGATCTGGCAGCGCAACAGCGGCGCATTCGCAAACGCCTGGACGACAGAATTCATGCCGTTCTTGATCATGGTAAATACATCATGGGCCCTGAAGTCAAGGAGCTGGAACAACGTCTGGCAGACTTTACCGGTGCAAAACACTGCATTTCCTGTTCTAGCGGCACGGATGCTTTGGTGATGTCATTGATGGCTTTGGGCGTAGGGCAGGGCGATGGCGTACTCATGCCGTCATTTACCTTTATTGCAACGGCCGAAGCGGCGGCTATCCTTGGCGCAGTACCGATATTTGTCGATGTCTTGTCTGACTCGTTCATGATGGACCCTGAAAGCCTTACGCTTGGTATTGATTGCGCTCGTGCGCGTGGCATTGAGCCCAAAGTCGTTATCCCCGTGGACCTTTTTGGGCAACCAGCGGACTATCAGGAAATCCGTAAAATTGCTGCACAACATAACCTTTCTGTGATCGCCGATGCAGCTCAGAGCTTTGGGGCTGCCCAGAATAATAGCCGCGTTGGCACCCTCGCACCCATTACTGCGACCAGCTTCTTCCCCGCCAAACCGCTTGGTTGCTATGGGGATGGCGGTGCCATCTTCACCGACGACGATAACATCGCCTCCGCACTCAGATCCATCAGATCTCACGGTGCCGGAACTGACAAATACGACAATATTCGAATAGGTGTTAATGGGCGCATGGATACACTTCAGGCTGCAATTTTGTTGGAAAAACTGGAGCTTCTCGAAGAAGAAATTGAGCGTCGTCAGGCCGTCGCTGACCGGTACCAATCACGATTAGAGGGGTTGGTTGAGACACCGGCGCTTAATCGGGGCTCTACATCTGCGTGGGCGCAGTACACAATTTTGGTTGATGATCGCAATAATTTTGCAGCAGCACTATCAGAATTCGGCGTTCCCACAGCTGTATATTATCCGACACCCCTACATCGCCAAACCGCTTACAAGGACGCCCCAACCGCCACAGAAACTCTGAACGTCTCAGAAAACCTGTCAGATCGGGTTCTGAGTTTACCCATGCACCCTTACCTGGACGAAACCACACAGGATAAAGTTTGCGATGCTATTGCCGCTCATTTATCCAGTGCAACCTGAAGTTAAAAAATCATGATAATCGACCGAAATCTCGCAAAATTCATCATCTTTGATGAGGAACGCATCGTTGATGCGTTGCAGAAGATTACCGATAACAAAGTTCGTGCCGTTCTATCGGTGAGCCAAAGCGGCAGGATTCAGGGCGTTCTTACCGACGGTGATTTCCGCCGCTGGCTGGTGACTCAGGAGAATCTCGATTTGGCGACCCCCGTCAGAGACGTTGCAAATCAGGATTTTTTTTCACTTCCCGCCTCAACGCCTCCAGACCTCATTCGGGGACATTTGACGGATAGGGTCCACATTATTCCACTGGTGGATGAACAGCAGCACATCGTCGCTGTCGCGCGTCAGTCCGCCGAAATTATTTCCCTTGCGGGTCGAAAAATTGATAAAGACTCTCCAGTTTTTGTCATTGCCGAAGTGGGCAACAATCATAACGGCGACCCCGCCCTTGCGCGGCAGCTAATTGACGTCGCGGCCGCCTCTGGTGCCGATTGTATAAAATTTCAGATGCGTAACATGGAAACACTTTATACAAACGCCGGCAGTGCGGAGGACCCGTCCCAGGACCTGGGGGCGCAATACACGCTTGATTTGTTATCGCGCTTCAATCTGGACAAAGAAACACTGTACGAACTTTTCGACTATACCCGCAAACAAGGTGCAATTCCGCTCTGCACGCCCTGGGATATAGACAGCGCCAACGCATTGAATGCGTATGGCATGGAAGGCTTCAAGATTGCATCCGCAGACCTTACGAACCACGCCTTGCTTGGTCATGTAGCATCTTTTGGAAAGCCAATAATTCTATCCACAGGCATGTCGCGTGAAAGCGAGATCATTGAGGCCGCCCGTTTATTAGAAGGCTTGGGTTCCGCTTACATCTTGCTTCACTGTAACTCCACTTATCCGACGCCTTTCAAGGATGTGAACCTTCGCTATTTGAAGCGGATACATCAAATTGGGTCGGAAATCGTGGGTTATTCAGGGCATGAACGCGGTTATCACATTCCCTTGGCGGCGGTTGCCCTTGGCGCAAAAGTTGTTGAAAAGCACATTACGCTTGATCGAGAGATGGAGGGAAGTGATCACAAGGTGAGTCTGTTGCCAGACGAGTTCTCATCTATGGTTCTTCAAATTCGTGATCTGGAAGAAGCTATTGGTGACGACCAGCTTCGTTCTTTAAGTCAGGGCGAAATCATCAACCGCGAGACACTGGCCAAGAGTCTTGTCGCCGCCCGAACCATTCAGGAAGGTGAATTCATTTCTGACAATATGGTCATTGCGCGCGGTCCGGGAAGTGGAATCCAGCCAAACCGTCTCCACGAATTAGTCGGCAAGCACGCGACCCGATTAATTGAAGCAGACACCCTGTTTATGCCAAGCGACCTCGGGGAAGTCGTCTATACCGCCAAGCCGTTCTCTTTTAAGCGACCGTGGGGTATTCCTGTCCGATATCACGACGTGCAGTCGATGCTCGCCGAGGTTAGTCCAGATTTTGTCGAGTATCACCTAAGCTACAAGGATATGGAACTGAGCCCTGGGGACATGCTCACACAGCAAATGCCGACGGGCTTTGCCGTACACAGCCCTGAATTATTTAGCGGCGATCATATTTTGGATTTAAGCGCGCAGGATAAAACTTATCGCAATCGCTCGCTGAGTGAGTTACAGCGCGTTATCGATGTTACCCGGGAGATGATACCTTTTCATTCAGACACAGAGACCCCGGTTATTATAACCAACGTAGGTGGGTTTTCGGAGGAGCGGCCCTTGCCAAAAGAAGAACGCCGCCCACTCTATGAAATGATCGCCGACGGATTAAACCAGTTAGATGCGGATGGGGTTGAAATCATCCCTCAGACAATGCCCCCATTTCCATGGCATTTCGGCGGGCAACGACATCATAACTTGTTCGTTGATGCTGATGAAATTCAGTGGTTTTGCGAAACCTATGGGGTTCGTGTTTGTTTGGATATCTCACACTCGAAATTGGCGTGTAGCCACACCGGGGCATCGTTCGACGAATTTATCGAACTTATTGGCCCCCATACGGCACACTTGCATATCGTCGACGCTGAAGGTGTTGATGGAGAAGGCCTGCAGATAGGGGACGGCGAAATCGATTTCGCTGCATTGTCTCGACAGCTCACGCGCGTCGCCCCAAACGCAGGGTTTATTCCAGAAGTCTGGCAGGGGCACAAGAACGGTGGACAGGGATTTTGGCAGGCCCTGACACTGCTTGAACAATGGTACTGATCACCGTGTTTCGCTCAAATTTTAAGCACGGGCTTTAGATGACACGTATTGTTCATATCTTGTCAGACGGGTTTCATGCGCCCAATGCGCGCGCCTTTATCTTTCCTGTTATCAAGCATAAACGGGCGATTGAAGCACAGGGTGTTCGTCTTCGCATATTTTCTGCTGAAGACGGCGACCTGACACACTGTGATAACTTGTTAGTGGACTCGCGTTATTTCTCGGGCAATATACGTGGAGCTTCAGATTACATTGAGCGGTGCCTTTCAGGTTGGAAGGAAAACCTCGATTCCATCGATTGGTACGACACAACCGATAGCGCTGGACGCCTCCACGGCTTGGTATTCCCTTATATTCGGCGCTATCTCAAGAACCAGATACTTGCGGACAAATCTCTATACCTGAAAACGCTCTATGGGCGGCGGTTATTTTCCGACTATTACCATCGCGAATGGGGTATTGAAGACAATGATGCGGAGGAGCCGGACGATAATTATCCACAGCTTACAGATCCAGCCGATTTGGAAAAAATTTCATTATCCTGGAATTCCGGCCTTTCAGATTATTCCTTCTCCAGTCCCTACCGTGCCGCGCTCTTCGAACAATTTCCATCACTGAACTGGTTTCTTTCCTATCCTTCAAGCTTTACGGCCCATGATCGCCATCGTTCCCGGTCGCTGTCGTGCAGGATGAGCACCAACTATCGACGCTTGTCGGTTTCGGTTCAGAGACAACGAGTCACGGAGGCCTTCTCAGAACGCGTTCCGTCCGGTCGGGTGTCACGACGTCAGTTCTTTCGCGAACTCGCATCAAGCAAAATTGTCGCCTCGCCATTTGGGTGGGGAGAAATCAACTACCGGGACTATGAAACGTTTCTAGCCGGAGCCATGCTCTTCAAGCCAGATATGAGCCACATGGAAACCTGGCCAGCATTCTTTGAACGTGACATTACCTATGGAAGCTTTTCATGGGATCTCAGCGACTTGATGGACAAGCTGGACCATTATTTGTCAGACGATACGCTCCGTATCCGCATTGCACAGGAAGCACAGCGACGCTATCGCCAGTTTCTTTTGGGGCCAGCCGCCGCTGACGGTTTTGCCAAACGGTTTGCGTCTCTCTTAGACCCCGTTGTGAGTAAGTAAACCCATAAAAACTGTGCCTGCTTTGCCGAATAATCATAATACGATGATGGTAATCTGATGGTTTTCACCAGCCTCGAATTTATTATATTTGCCGCCGTGTTTTTTCCGATTTATTTTTTGTCGCGAGGGACGGCTCGTCTCGTTGTCTGCCTTGTCGCCAGCTACCTTTTTTATGGTTGGTGGGATTGGCGATTTTTAACACTTATATTTGTATCAACCGTTGTCGATTATTCGATCGCGCGCCAAATGGAATCCATCAAGCCAGATACCCGTAAAATACTCCTGTTTATAAGCCTCGCTACCAATCTAGGATTGCTTGGTACATTCAAGTATTTCGATTTTTTTTCCCAGTCGTTCGCCAGTATCGCGAGACACGCAGGACTAGATCCTTCCCCAGTATTTTTAAATTTAATTCTTCCGGTTGGCATATCGTTCTACACATTTCAGACAATGAGCTACACGATTGACGTCTACCGAAAGCAATGCGCTGTTGAGCACAACTTTCTACGGTTTGCGGCTTACGTTTCACTGTTTCCACAACTAGTTGCCGGCCCCATTGTCCGGGCAAGGTTTCTCTTGCCGCAAATGAAACATGATCAACCACTGGATTGGTCACGTGTTGCACGCGGGTTGGAGTTGGTTATATGGGGCCTCTTCCTAAAACTCTGTGTCGCTGACCGTCTTGCCGGAATCGTTGACGCACCATTCGAGAACCCAGCGGCATTTGGTGGCGCAGCACACCTGATCGCGACATTCGGGTTTGGATTTCAAATCTATGGTGACTTCGCTGGATATTCTCTCATTGCGATCGGACTGGGCCGGATGATGGGATTAGATTTCGGGATAAATTTTAGACGTCCATATTTCGCCAGCAGTTTCAGCGAGTTTTGGGAACGCTGGCATATTTCCCTATCATCATGGTTGCGTGAATATCTCTATGTATCGCTTGGCGGCAACAGGCTTGGGCAAAGCCGAACATTTCGGAATCTCCTTATTGTCATGTTTCTTGGCGGATTGTGGCACGGCGCAGCCTGGACTTTTGTCATCTGGGGCCTGTTGCATGGAAGCTATCTTATCGCCGAAAGAGCCTTTGGGGGTCTACCATTTCCCAGAGTGCCCGCAATAGGCAGAATTCTCGTGGTTTTCCTCCTAGTAAATGCTGCCTGGATATTCTTTCGAGCTGAGAATCTCTCCGATGCTATCCTGATCCTGGGAAGAATTTTTTCCTGGCACGATTATGCGCTAGGCCTGACACACAATTTATTCGCGATGGTAATTGGTTACGTTTGCATTGCCATTGTCATTACGGTTGATGCTTTCGCGGAAAACACCCTGCTTAGAAACTGGTTCATTAACACCCCCTGGTTGAGAGTTTGTGCAGGTGCCGCGACTGTCTGGCTGATAGCCTTTATTGGTGTATTCGATGGAACGACCTTTATTTATTTTCAATTCTGACCTGACCCGTAAGTGGAATGGTACAAAATGCTAAGCCGGCGGAATGCGTTGATTGGGCTTGGGTTTCTTAGCATTCTCTTCTTGGGTGATCGCCTATTGGCGAACCTTGCCCGAAATCTGTTTGAGTTAAGTAGCGCGCCAGTGGCACAACTGTACTCTGATCGCGGCACGGCGGAGATTCTGATTCTGGGAAACTCCCGGGCTTACCATCATTTCTTTGATCAGGAATGGTCGAGAGAAACTGGACGCGATGTGAAGAGCTACGCCCTGCCAGGGGCCTCAATGGAACTCATGGAGGCTTTTCTCAAGGACTACATTGATCGTTATGGCCCTCCTCTTGCCGTCATTGTAGAGCCGTCGAACCTAATTGTCGGGAATGAGCAGATCCCCAACCTCAAGATGCTTTCGACGTTTAGCACAAGAATCGATGCGTTGCTGTGGCGGGACTTCGGGCGTGATTCAGTCGCCGGAAGGCTAATGAACCTGTATCGCTATAACTCTACCGGATATCTAAATGTGTTACATAAGATAGTAACGAAGTATCAACAACCTCACCTTTACGGCCAAATCACCGAAGACAAGCTTCGTCGTGTGGAAGAGAATACTGGCGCTCCCCGATTTTTGTCGGAGCCCAGAAATATTGAAAGTCTGCACAGAATCGCCGTACTTGCGGACCAGCATGGGATTAATTTGACGCTTGCCACCACTCCGGTCCTGGCCGCGTATCTAACTTCCCCCAACGAGATGCCCCGGTGGTTGGATGAAATCCGGAATGTGTTGCTTCCCGGCCAGCCGATGCATGATTTCAGTGGGGCAATCATCGATGTCTCGCTCTTTTATGATGCCGCACACCTGAACGAGGCTGGAACACGGAGGCTATTTGACATTATGTTAGAGGACAGTTTCTTCCAACACCTAACGAGCGATTCACCGACATGACATCTTGCGTCCCCAAACCTGATTCAGGTCACCTACGTTGATTAACGCAACAGGCGAACTCAGTTTTCTATACCGTGGCTTGCGGGCTTTGGCTGGATTCCGGTTGGCCGTTATTCGTGCGCTGGTCTGCCACGGGCATTTTATTCGCGCCCGGGCCATAAACAGATATATCGCAGGCCATTCGGTCAGAAAACTTCATCTCAGTGCAACGAAAACCCTGCCCGGCTTTCTCAACTCTCAGATTACAGGCCAAGTGCCAATCGATATTACTCGCCCCTTGCCTCTGGCCGATCAAACGTTTGATCTGATTTTCTCTTCACACCTGATCGAGCACATCCATCGTAAACAATGTCTGTCATTCCTTGCCGAGGCCTTGCGTGTTTTACGGCCCGGCGGCATTCAGATAATCGCAACGCCTTCAGCTGAGCGAATTTATCGGGCTCTCTATGGTGACGATGATCAGGCTCGTCAGATCTTAGTGGATGACAGTTCGCGGTTTTACGACGACGGGTTTTTAACACCATGCCATTACGCAAACCTTTCCATGCGCGCCTTTGGGCATCGGTTCCTGTTAGATCGTGGCTTTCTCGAAGCGGCATGCCAACGGATCGGTTATTCGAAGGTCGAGGTTGTCAGTATTGAGAATATTCATGATCAGGCGTTGCGTGATTATCTTGGCTCTTCCAAATCCCCTCGTTGGGATATGGAAACCGAAATTTTTCTTCTCCATAAGGCGTCTGAACCATGTGTGGAATAAGCGGGCTCCTTGATTTTCGCGGCGTGTTGCAACCGGAAGACCTGTCCCGGATTGGCAAACGAATGGGCGACACGCTCACACACCGTGGCCCCGACCATGGGCAGGTGTGGTCCGATGCGGAACCGGGTATCGTTTTGGCGTTCCGACGACTTTCCATTCTCGACCTATCCGAACTGGGCCATCAGCCCATGCAGTCGGAAAGTGGACGATTTGTCGTGATTTATAATGGTGAGATTTACAATTTCCGTGAAATACGCCAAGAGCTCGGCTGTGATATTGTGTTCCGCGGGGAATCGGATACGGAAATCCTTCTAGCCGCCATAGAAAAATGGGGCCTTAAGGAAGCCATCCGGCGAGCCAATGGTATGTTTGCACTTGCCCTATGGGATAAACAAACGCGCACTCTCTCGCTTGCTCGAGATCGTTTTGGCCAAAAACCGTTGTATTTTGGCCATGCGGCCTCTGTATTTGCATTTGCGTCCGAATTAAAGGCATTTGGTGCGCTGCCATCATGGAACCGAACGATCAACAGGGACGCGCTGTCCCTGTATTTCCGTCACGGCTATATTCCTGAGCCCCATTCGATCTGGCAAGGCGTGCGAAAAATAGAGCCTGGGACCATCGTTACAGTCAACCCCGAAGAATTGATCGCTGGCAAAGACCCGGTCCCTGAACACTACTGGGACGTATTCGATCTTCCGGCGCGGCAGCAGTCGGCTATCAGTTCCTTTGGTGGAATTGTTGATGAGCTGGATACCTTGCTACAGGACGCGATCAGTAAGTGCATGGTTTCAGATGTTCCGTTAGGGGCCTTTCTGTCCGGCGGCATCGACTCCTCTCTCGTTGTCGCCCTGATGCAGGCGCAAAGCGGCGCTACGGTGAACACCTTCACAATTGGCTTTTCTGAAGCTGCTTATAACGAAGCTCATCACGCGGCGGCCGTCGCGAAACACTTGGGCTGCAATCATCATGAGCTCTATATCTCGCCTGCTGATGCCCGTTCGGTTATTCCACAGCTACCCGCAATTTATGATGAGCCGTTTTCCGATTCGTCGCAGATTCCAACTTTTCTCGTTTCCCGCTTCGCCCGTGAGCAGGTAACGGTAAGCCTTTCAGGTGATGGCGGTGATGAGCTGTTCGCTGGATATAACCGCTACATTTGGGCTGCCCGCATTCGGTCCGTGATCGAGCAAGTTCCGCATTGGGCGCGAGCGACTGCAGCAGCGTCGTTGACTGCCGTGCCCACGACATTTTGGGATAACGCAGCGAAAGTATTGCCGAGCCTTGTGTGCCCACCTCAACCAGGAGATAAGGCTCATAAATTTGCAGACATTATGAGTGCAGAAAATTTTCAAGAGGCATACCGGAGAATGACCTCGGTGTGGACAAACCCGGATGCCCTTGTCATTGGTGGGATTGAACCGGAGACAACAATGTCTAGTCCGGATTCGTGGCAAACAGCCATCGATCCCATTTCCAACATGATGGTGCACGATGCGGCCGCGTACCTGCCTGGCGACATCCTCACCAAAGTTGATCGGGCAAGTATGGCCGTCAGTCTGGAATCCCGGGCTCCCCTTCTGGATCACCGCGTTGCGGAATTTGCCTGGTCTTTGCCGGATTCTTGCCGTATGGATTCTGCCGGTGGTAAGCGGATGCTCCGTGAAGTGCTTTACCGGTATGTACCTCGAGATCTTATAGATAGGCCAAAAATGGGTTTCGGCGTCCCCGTTGGGGAGTGGATGCGCGGCGAATTAAGCGAGTGGGCCGAAGAATTGATCACTGAAACAAGATTGAAGAATGACGGTTTTCTCGAGCCCTCAATCGTCCGCGATACGTGGGCTCAACACCTGTCGGGAAGGCGCAACTGGCAGCACCGAATGTGGTCGATTTTAATGTTCCAGGCATGGCTCGACGAATGGAACGTAACATGAGCCAATCCCTGCCGCATAAAAGCGACAATCCGGTCGACGTATTGCTTTTGAGTATTCTGGGCCTTGCGCTCGTCGTGCGTCTGATCGCGCTCTGGGCGTTGCCAGATATCTACATGCCTGACTCAGCTGATTACCTTGTTGATGGCACTGGCCTGTTTCAGGCGGGCCAGATTCCTGGCCACAAGTATATGCCGCTCTACTCCATCCTCGCCTATATCACAGGTGGTGAAACGAGCCTAAAGATAGCTGATGTAACGCTTTCAACGCTCACCGTGTGGATGATTTACAAAATCGTCAATACAGTGTTTCAGGTGAGGTCTGCCGCTATCATTGCCGCGCTTATAGCAGCAGGTTATCCGCATTTCGTTTTTTATTCTATTATCAAATTGTCTGAGACACTATATTTATTTCTCACGTGTTGGGCCTTTCTTCTACTCTATGAGCGAAAATTATTTTGGGGAGCAGCCCTGCTTATTCTGTCCATTATGACCCGACCCACAGTTTATATCCTTGCGCCCATTTTGATCTTTGGATTTTCCAAGTTTATTTGGCGAGAGCCGACCGGACGGTCTTTCAGAAACGTGGCGATCTATCTGACGATATATTTGGCTATAATGTCACCGTGGTGGCTACACAATTATGAAAAATATGATGCATTTGTGCACTTGACCCTGGGTGATGGCCTGGTTTTGTATTCTGGAAACAATCCGATAAATGTAACGGGAGGCGGTGTTGCCATTGATGGCGTAGGGGATATGAATACCGCCGCCTTCAAAGATATCTCTGATTTGATCGCCCGCAATCAGGCATATAAGGATGCTGCCATCGATTACATCGTGGAAGACCCGGCACATTTCGTATACATGGCTGGTGTAAAATTCGTTCGTTTTTGGCGACTGTGGCCATTCGCGCCAGAGTATCAACAATCACACATCATCGTTGCCTCAATACTCAGCTACGGAACTGTCCTGTTTCTGTCGTTGGGCTTCTTTTTTCGAAGACCTTCCAACCAGATTATCCGTGCGATGCCATTCATGCTGTTCGCGGCCTACCTAACGGCGGTCCATATGGTAACGATTGGGTCTATACGCTACCGGCTACCGGTGGAACCTTTTCTCATCGTATTGGCATCAATAACCCTGAAAGATGTTGCTTACAGGTTTTCTTACGGGCGCCAATTGTTGGCACACTTGGGGATTGGCGAGAATTAATGATAGCTCCATATTCGCAATCCAAACTTGAATTGGTTGCGGCGGGCTTTGCCGCTCTCTTTGCTGTAGGACTTCAAATCCTTACAACCGTGCACTTTGGGGCTACAGCGGTTCGCTTCGGGATCACCGATTTGTTGATTCCGGTTGTGTTTATAATCTGGTTTGCGGTTCGACGATGCGGCGCACCCTCCACCATTCAATGGCAAGTACCCCATCTTTGGGTTTGGCTTGGGTTAATGAGCGGATGGTTGGTAATTTCTGTTTTCATCGGGCACTACAAAATGGGCGAATGGACAATATGGGCCGTTGTCAGCAAGGGTGTCGGCTGGTTTTCACTGATAACCTATTTTTGGGCAGGGGGAATTTTGCGGACGTGGGGCGATTATCATAATAGGGAGCGCTTCTTCCGGGTTCTGGTCTTGTTCGCCGCGTTCGCCTGTATTGTATCGTTTGGATTTTTCGTTACCTACAAGTCAGGGTTCCAACTGAATTGGGGAGAAGTTGGAAACTATGACAGATTGCGAGGGTTTTCCCAAAACACCAATGCCTTTGCGATCCTGACGTCGATTGCCTTTGTTATTTGCATAGGCTGCACCAATCCCAAGCCACTGTTCACGCCTATTGTTGAAAGTTTGATTGGGGGAGTGTTCCTTGCCGGAATTTTACTGTGCGGTTCGCGCAGTGGATTCCTTGCTGTTTTGGTGGGTACAATAGGCTTGGCAATTGCTCGAGCGCTGCGCTGGCGGGCGGTGGCTTTCTCAGTGATCATCGCGCTCGGTATCGGATTGCTGGTTCTAGTTTTTGCAGAAGCTGGAAATAATATTCTTGCTGAGAAAGATGGTGGGGGGGGACATTCAGCGTATCTTCTGCATTCTCCTATGGTGAGTAATAAAAGCTTAGATCACCGCCTTACAAATATTCAATCCGCTATATCTCTTTGGAGGGACTCGCCAATAACTGGCATTGGCATTGGGGGTTTTCTGGCAAACAGTTCGCGTTTAACGCTAAACAACCCGTCCACTCTTCATAACTCGGCTCTTTGGGTGCTGACGGAGATGGGCCTCGTTGGTCTCGCCCTTTTCAGTGGGTTTTTTCTATACGTGACATGGCACTTGTATCGACGAGCGCGGGCAGTGCCTTCATCACGGGATGCCCAGTTGCTATTCGCAATATTGCTGGGGTTTGCGGCCGCTTCTATCGGCACAGAAATTCTATACCAACGACATCTATGGTTCCTGGGAGGTTTTCTTCTCGCTTTGCCCACATCAGTCCGCGTTTCCCCTGATGTTACCTAATAAAAATTTGATCAAACACGCTGCTAGCGAAAAGTGGGCGATATTCACGTGAACACTGCCGTGACACTGGCACCAATCTACGAAGTTTTTGGATGATACGATCTTACTTGTCTCTTGCATGTTGGCGTGGTCTGTCTTTTGTCTTTGCTGGCATATTCCTTGTCGTCATCGCCGCCTATATCCCAGCTGTTGATTTTGGCCGTTACAGCCTTGTCATGACAGTTGTGCTGGTCGCGGGTGGTGGCATTCTGTCTCTCGGGAATCACGCGTTACTTCGTTTTGGTCGAGAACGTTATGCGACGGCCGAGAGAATTGGTGAAGAAGTCGCTCTTCGATTAACGTTGTTTTCTATCACTTATGTTGTGGTGGCGGGCATCGTCCTGTCAATTTTCCCCTGGCTCGCTCCCTATCTTGATGTTCCGTCGAGTGCTTTCGGGTGGATATTGCTTGGGCTCTTGATTATCCCTCTTGGTGAGATGGCTACATTCGCGGCCCAGGCCACAGAGAGATTTGCCGGTTATGGGCCTGCCCCGGCGTTAGCGCGAGGTCTTCAGCTGGCCGCGTTGGGGGTAATCGTTGTTCTCGAATTGATTTCATGGCATTGGATACTTATCTGCATGTTGCTGGGCTATGCCGCCTCTGGAATCTGGACATGGACCCGTCTTCCTGATGGTGCTTTGCGCGGGTTTCTGATCAATGGGTCCGCATTGTGGCGCTTTACCCGCTTTGGCCTGCTTATTCCAGTAGCCAGCTTATCCATTGCCGTCATGGGCTCGGTGGACCTCTGGTTTCTTCGGGCCTATCAATCCGCAGATGATACAGGCACCTACGCGTGGGTCTACGCCGTTGCCATGATGGGGACGGCATTGCTTGCGCCGCTTGGCGCACTGTTAGCAAACCGCTATCTCGATATGGTGCGAAAAGAAGAGCATGAAAATATGGACACAATGCTGGTGACAACCCATGCTATTGTTTTGCTTTCTATTGGCCTTTGTGTCGTCGCCTCTGGCTTCTTTCTGATTGGGCTGTCTGGATCTGCAATTTATCTGGGACAGTATGCTTCAGCCATTGGGCCAGGCGCGATTTTGATTGCTGGGATCGCCTTTCAACTCGGTACAAATATGTGGGAGTCGATCGCATTTGGACAAGAATCCCGAGTATGGAAGGCGAGCTTGATACTTCTTTGCATGGCAATAGTAAACGGGCTGATGGACTGGTTGTTTATCCCTGAAATGGGCGCATTAGGCGCAGCAATTTCTACAGCTACCGCATTTCTTGCGGGTGCGGTGGGCCTTTATGTTCTTGTTCAACTAAATAGCCCCCGGCGTGAATGGTGGCCACCATTCCAACTCGCTCTATTCGGTGGGCTTTCCATACTGATCGTTGGGAACTGCGCAACAATGGCGCCTGTAACTGGTGGCACGTTTGCATTTAGCGCAGGCCTTGTCTTAATCGGGGCCTCATGGGTGCTGATTGGGTCCCGAGCCAGACGAAGCTTCGTCTCCGCACTATTGACAATTCGCTCTAAACTTGGAACCACCTGAGTATGTGTGGTATTGCTGGGATCATCCAACCGCTTGGCAAGACAGTTAACGCTGCTTATCTCATGGGTATGGAACGGGCGCTCCGACACCGTGGGCCCGATGACCTCGGCTTTCTTTCATGGCGTGGCGGAGAAGCTACACCGGCTCTTGGACGAGATGCCAAAGAACTGCCGGATGGATGTTGCTGGCTGGCCCATCGGCGCCTGTCAATTATTGATGTAAGCGATGGTGGTTCACAGCCAATGATGTCGGCGGATGGCAAACAGGCAATTGTCTTTAATGGTGAGATTTATAATTATCCGGAACTGCGCCAATTACTTGAGGCTGCCGGCCACTCTTTTCAAACCGATTCCGATACTGAGGTGCTGCTTGCTTCATTGAAAGCGTGGGGATCTGGTGCACTAATGCGTCTAAAGGGGATGTTTGCCCTTGCCATGTTGGACTTTTCCAACGGAACTGTACTGCTAGCGCGTGACCCTTTCGGTATTAAGCCCTTGTACTATACGAAATTTGGTGATGGCATTGCCTTTGCTTCTGAAATCAAGGCGCTGTTAACCTTGCCGGGCGTTTCACGGCGGGCCAATTTGGCAGTCATCCGGAAGTATCTGGAGAACGCCAAAAGCGATAGCGGTGAACAAACGTTTTTCGCCGATATTCACCAGATACCCGCAGCGTACTTTGCAACATCATCCATAGGCGCCCCTCAAAAACTACACTGTCAGCGATACTGGACACCCGCTCAATTACCGCCAGTAGAGGACTCTCAGAGTGTGGCGACGGAGAAAACGAGAGAGTTATTTTTGGACTCCGTACGAATGCATATGCGCAGCGACGTCCCGGTGGGGGCCGCTCTCTCTGGTGGGGTTGATTCTTCCAGTGTGGTATCAGCAATGCGGCAATTGGGCGGGGCGGGGCTGGCAATTCACGCCTTTAGCTTCACGACTCCCAATGAGACATTTGATGAAGAAGCCTGGATCGACAAGATGTCTGACTATGCATCCTGTCAAACACATAAGATTCACGCGAACCCGTCGACAACTCTGGCAGATGTTGAATCGACTTTGGCGTGCCAAGATGAACCTGTAATAAGTACGAGCATCTGTGCGCAGCACCAAATCTTCCAGCTTGCGCAGCGACACGGGATCAAGGTTACCTTGGATGGGCAGGGCGCAGATGAATATCTTGCGGGATATCCGGCATTTGCAGCATCAGCATTGGCAGCACTTATCCAGAAAGGCCGTCTGCTCTCAGCCGGCCGTTTGTTTAACCAATCTCGGCTGGACAATAATCTACCGGGATCGAAGACTGCTATGCGAACACTATTCCATCTTCTCCCCAGACCATTGGCACATCGAGTCCATGGGATGACCACGCGCAGATCAACGGTGGGCCATCTGACATGTTTTGACGATCAAGAAGATTGGGCGGCGTTGGCGAATGCGCCCGAGGATCGCTACCAATCGCCGGTTCACCGGCACCTCTGTGAATCCCTGACGGAATCGAGTCTGCCTCAACTCTTGCGATACGCTGATCGGAATGCCATGGCGTCCTCGGTCGAGAGTCGATTGCCGTTTTTGACAACAGACCTTGTCGACTACGTTCTTTCTTTACCAGCTGACTACATTTTTAATACCAACGGCACGTCCAAGTTTATCTTTCGTGAAGCCATGAAGGGCCTGGTGCCCGAGTCTATTCTTCTTCGGCGTGACAAGATTGGTTTCCTTACGCCTCAGGATGCGTGGCTACGCGCCGCACAGCCATGGGTAACTGATGCTGTCCAAAGCGCTAGTAAACTGCCATTTTTTCGACCAGGTCGCCTGAACAAGTGGTCGACATCGTGTTTTAATTCAGCCGTGCCAGTACCCGCCACTTTGTGGCGGGTGGCAAACTTGGGTCACTGGGCTACAGAAAATGACATCACATTTTGATATGAGTTAAACAAACCATCGTTTGGTATTATTGAGAGATCCCAAAGAGTGAAAATTACAACGATTATCGGTGCGAGGCCGCAGTTCATTAAAGCCGCAGCTGTCTCCACAGCGCTGGAAGGCGCGGGCATTCGAGAAACTCTGATTCACACAGGCCAGCACTATGATGCTGAAATGTCCCAGGTGTTTTTCGACGAACTGGGCATTCGAGAACCAGAGTTCAATCTGGGTATTGGTTCCGGGCCCCACGGCGAACAGACAGGACGAATGCTCACGGCGATTGAGCGGGTGCTGATGGGTAGCCGTCCTGACTGCGTTCTTGTGTATGGCGACACAAACTCCACGCTTGCGGGGGGATTGGCTGCCGCCAAACTACAAATTCCCCTTGCCCATGTGGAGGCGGGTTTACGTTCATTCAATCGGATCATGCCTGAAGAGACTAACCGGGTGTTGGTCGATCATATTAGCGAATTTCTGTTTGCCCCGACCAAAGTTTCTGTAGAAAATTTGCGACATGAGGGATGTTCGGAATCTCACATTCATCATGTTGGTGATGTCATGTATGATGCCACCTTACATTTCATGAAGTTTGCGGAAGAGCTGGATCACTCGAGTACCGCGATTGAACTTAAAAACAAAGATTATGTTCTCGCTACCATTCATCGGGCGGAAAATACCGATGATCCCGGTCGTCTCGATGTTATTTTGAATGGCTTACAGATAGCTGCAGCGAATCAACCTGTTGTTTTCCCCATGCACCCAAGAACAGGCACGGCAATCGAACGGTATGGGCTAGCTAACAGGCTAGAAGGAATTATGACTATCTCACCTGTCGGTTATTTGGATATGCTGATGCTGGAAAGAGACGCAAACCTCATTGTCACCGATTCGGGTGGCGTACAAAAAGAAGCTTACTTTGTCGGGAGTCCGTGTTTGACCATTAGAACGGAAACGGAGTGGCTTGAAACGCTGGAGGGCGGGTGGAACCGCTTGCACACACCTGACACAGCGCACGGTATCGCCCACGCGATCGAAGATGCGCAAGCCAGGGCGCCGGCGTTACAAGTAACGCGTGGGGATATCCATCCTTTTGGAAATGGCACCGCAGGGTTGACCATTGCAGAGACTCTCAAAGAGAGCTTGTCGTGAAGATATTGCTTGTCTCCTATTTTTTCCCCCCCATGAACGTAATCGGTGCGGTGCGTGTGGGAAAGTTCGCCAAATATCTTCTGGAGGCCGGCCATGATGTGCGTGTCCTTACGGCTCATGATGATTCGTTTCTTCCTGGACTTGCTGTGGAGATCCCTGAGGAAAATATTTGTTATACAAAACCGTTCAGAGTGAACATTCTGCCCCTAACGATCATGCGGGCATTCACTGGAATATCGAAATCAGACTTGGGTACTGAACCGCCTCGGGGCGCCATTGCTGGGCTCGGAAAACTCTATCGGACAATTTTAAATTTTCCCGACGGCCAGATCGGTTGGATGCCGGCAGCTCTACGCGCAGGCAGTAGAATAATCGAGGATTGGCATCCCGACCTGATCTACGCAAGTGCAGTCCCGTTTACATCATTGATGATCAGTGCGAGCCTAAGCAAACGACACAAAATTCCATACGTGGCAGAGCTTCGTGACTTGTGGGTAGACAGCCATTATTACGACTACCCATTATGGCGACGCGTTTTAGAAACTTGGTTGGAGAGACGCTCGCTCGAACAAGCGGCTGCAATTGTAACAGTATCAGAGCCTCTTGCAGATACATTACGAACCAAATACGGCATTCAGACCGCCGTCGCTCTAAACGGCTTTGATCCGGATGATTTCCCGAACGCGCCAAGTTGTGGGAACGATTCGGGAAAAATTCTCCGCATTGTTTATACGGGCATCATTTACCCTGGTCGTCGAGATCCAACGCCGCTGTTTCAGGCGCTTCGCGATATGGGGGAGGAGCGAAATGCATATCGAGTAGAATTTTATGGTCGGCGACTGAATGATGTCCGTGAACTGGCGAAGGCCTTTGGCATTGATGATGTTGTAGAAATCAAGGGCCAAGTAACTTACAACGAGGTCATGAAAATTCAACATGATTCGGATATCCTCTTGTTGCTCTTATGGGATACGCCCGAAGAACATGGCGTCTATACGGGAAAGCTTTTCGAATATCTGGGGGCGGGACGACCTATTCTATCGCTTGGTCTGAATAACGGTGTTGCAGCTAACTTGATTCAATCGCGGTACGCCGGTTGTGTTTCAAATGCCCCCGATCGAATCGCCTCACAATTGCGACAATGGTCCTTACTAAAATCCACGGGCCGACTCGCCGGGGTAGATAAAGATGTGTTTTCTGATCTAACCCGAAATAACCAGTACGCGGGACTTGAGCAGTTTATAAAAATGAATGTTCCGGTCGCCAGTGCTCCTCGTATACGTGTCGACATTATCGTCAACCATCTCGATCTTGGTGGAACGGAACTACATCTTTGTCAAATTTTGCCGCAATTGGATAATCGCCTGTTTGACATTACGGTATGGACTTTGCGTGGTGTCGGGTCATTGGAAATCAATTTAAAACGGTCAGGCGTTCCTGTTCATTCCCTTCCGGCACGCATGCCCCGCAGCATAGGTCGAATCGTTAGATTTTTTCATCTAATTTTGCGATATTGGAATACACCACCCGATATTGTTCATTGTTTTCTTCCAGAAGCCTACCTTGTAGGTGGGTTTGCAGGATTCTTCGCCCGACATAGGCGGGTTGTTATGAGTCGCCGAAGCCTAAATACATACCAGTCGCGATATCTCTTTATTGCTCGTATCGAGCGTTTCCTGCATCGCCAAAGCATCGCGCTGTTGGGAAACTCTCGAGCCGTCACAACACAATTACATTGTGAAACTGAAAAACCCAACATCGGACTAATTTACAACGGCATTAATCTTGAGCGGTTCAACCATATGCCGGAACGCAATGCCGCTCAGTGTGAATTAGGCATTCCAAATGATGCTGTTGTGTTCGTAATTATTGCTAACCTTATAAAATATAAGGGATATTTTGACTTACTCTCCGCTTGTAGCCTTTTGAACGATAGGTGTGGAAAGCCATGGAAATTGTTGTGTGTAGGACGCGATGACGGGATAGGCACTTCCCTCAAAAAGTACGCAGAAAGCTTGGGCATTGAAGGTAACATTACGTGGAGTGGCTCGGTTCCTGATATTAACACCTATCTCGCAGCATCTGACATTGGGATCAATTGCTCACATGAGGAAGGGTTTTCGAATAGTGTTCTCGAATGCATGGCCGCGTCCCTTCCTGTCGTTGTTACAAATGTTGGTGGAAATTCAGAAGCTGTCATTGATCGCGAAACAGGACTCGTTGTGCCACCTAAAAACCCGGTGAGCCTAGCGAATGCATTGGTTGAACTTGCCGCCAATGAGTCTTATCGTCAACGCATGGGGGAAGCTGGCAGAAATCGGATTGTGGACAGGTTCTCACGCGAGAAGTGCGTTGAAAGTTATGCGGACTTCTATCGCCATATCGTTGGTAATGCCGCAGGTTCTGTTGCGGACAGGTTCCCCACAGAACCACCAGCACCTTCCTAGTGGAAAATATTATGCCAAGCCCCTCTCAAGTTAGCTCATCCCAGACCGTCGCACAGAATCGTATTGCAATTCTTTTGCCTTGTTACAATGAAGCCGCAACAATCGGGTCTGTTGTCGAATCATTTCATCAAGCGTTGCCGTCAGCGATCATCTATGTGTACGACAACAATTCTACGGATAAAACCAAAGAAATCGCTCAAGCAGCCGGTGCCACCGTCCGCACTGAAACAAAACAAGGGAAGGGCAACGTCGTACGGCGGATGTTTGCCGACATCGATGCTGATACTTACCTGATGGCAGACGGCGACGGCACGTATGATGTCGAGAAGGCCCCAGAGCTCGTTGAATCGATGGTTTTGGGCAATTACGACATGGTGGTAGGCTCGCGAGCCGCAGAGGACCATCTGGCATCATCTCGATTTGGTCACAGAGCGGGAAATGAGTTGCTGACGCGGGCGGTCGCAATGATTTTTGGCCATGGTTTCACTGACATGTTATCTGGGTATCGAGTATTTTCCCGACGGTTTGTTAAATCATTTCCGGCCTGTTCCAGTGGCTTCGAAATTGAAACAGAAATCACAATCCACGCCCTACAATTAGGCTTGCCTGTCCTTGAAATAGAAACACGTTATTTTGATCGCCCAGAGGGCTCAACGAGTAAGTTGAACACCTATCGAGATGGACTGCGAATCCTAGGCACGATAATCATGTTGTTTAAAGACATTCGACCATTGCTGTTCTTCGGAATTTGCTTTTTGTTGCTGGTCGCCCTCTCGGTTATTCTTGCCGTCCCGATAATTTCAACATTCATGGATACCGGACTCGTACCACGGCATCCAACAGCCGTGCTTGCAACGGGAACCATGTTGCTTGGATTCCTGAACCTTGGGTGCGGCATTATTCTTGATAGCGTCAGTCGTGGCCGGCTTGAAATGAAGAAGCTTCACTATCTATCCATTTGCAATGATTCGGCACCCAGTAGTCCAATTTCGAATACCCCCTGAAATCACGGCCAGTAGCTTCACTGGCGAAAAGGAGTGTTAAAGCTGTCATGCTCGGTATTGGCCGTTTGGTAAAGGAAGTGAGTTATGATGCTAAAATTCGGTTCCGACAGGATTCGTGGCATCAACTTTTGGCATGCGTCGCACCAAATTTTCACGAATACCGCCGTCTGTTCCATTTATCCAATGACATCGTCATATCCGAGGAGCGTAACTATTTGTATGTTGCGAACCTCAAGGCAGCATCAACGTCGGTACGAAATCGACTGTGGGAACTAGGCGGAAACTCACCTCTCGAAGACCCGACTGAGATTTGGGCGGTTCAAGATGGAATGACGTTCGCACGAAACCTTCCGCAAGATGTTGTGATTTCTGCGTTTCAAGACCGCGACTGGTTTCGATTTTCTTTTGTTCGGAACCCCTTTGCTCGTTTGGTTTCCACCTATAAGTTTCTAGTGCCTCGGTTGCCGCCGCCAAATGGCGGGGGTAGTAAAGTACACCTGAACCCATCAAAATATAGATGGCATCCTGGGTTCAACAACACGGTGTCATTCGAACAGTTCATTCACATTGCCTGTACCGACAAGCAATATTTTCGCGATCAACACATACACCGGCAAGTAGATCTTCTGCATATTCCTGCGATTTCCTATGAATTTATAGGCAAGATCGAGAATCTCACTCACGACCTGTCTTTCGTGCTACGCAAGTTAAATGCGCCGTCATGGGTCGTTGAACGAGCGGCAATCGTAGATAACAAAACGCGTGCAGATGATCGCCTGAGTGATTGGTTTACGACTGAGCTTGCTGAGAAGGTTCGAATCCACTATGCAGAAGACTTTCGTACATTTGATTACCCATACAGTCTACCTGATTGAAGCTTGATGTCCCAAAATCCCAGACAAGATTCGCTGCAAAATTTCTATGACCACGCAGCGCCCCAGCGCGAAAAATGGATTCGCCGGAACCAGGCGTTCTACAACGATGATCGCGCCTATATGCGTTTTCTTATTCCCGAAGGCTTGCGGATATTAGAACTTGGGTGTGGTACCGCCAGCCTTCTTGGTGAATTGAAGCCATCTAGCGGAGTTGGCGTTGATTTAAGCCCCGCCATGATAGAGCAGGCGCAAAAGAACTGGCCCAATTACGAGTATGTTATTGGTGATATCGAAGATCCATCGGTTCTTGCCGGTCTGGAGGGGCCATTTGACGTAGTTGTACTATCAGATCTTTTGGGCAACCTCTCGGATGTACAACAGACCCTTGGACGCGTTCACAAACTTTGTACACCCAGCACCCGGATTATCATTGCCTACTACTCTCCCTTGTGGGAGCCCATATTGCGGTTTGGTCAAACATTCGGTATGCGCATGCCCCAACCAGAGCTGACCTGGCTTTCCAGCCGCGATGTTATAGAATTTCTTGAACTCGCCGATTTCGAGCCCATCAAAAGCGAATGGCGGCAGTTGCTGCCTAAGCGCCTGTTGGGTATTGGCACCCTGATCAATAGATACCTTAGCCCATTTCCTGGCATTCGAGCGTTATGTTTGCGGCACTATGTTGTTGCACGACCTCGCCCTGATACAACACCGGCCAAACTTTCGGCGACAGTCTTGGTTCCTTGCCGCAATGAAAAGGGAAACATTGAACAGGCAGTTACGCGCTTGCCTGATTTTTGCGAGGATTTAGAAATCCTCTACGTTGAAGGCGGTAGCAGTGACGGAACGTTAGAGGAATGCGAGCGCGTGCGCGATGCTTATCCGGATGTAGACATCAAAGTTTTCAAGCAACCTGGCAAGGGTAAAGGCGATGCCGTTCGCAAAGGCTTTGATGAGGCGCGAGGCGATGTCCTGATTATTCTGGACGCTGATCTGACCGTTCCACCAGAACAAATTCCGAAGTTCTATGATGCTATAGTCAATGGTAAGGGTGAATTCATCAATGGAACCCGTTTCGTTTATCCTATGGAATCTGGTGCTATGCGATTTTTGAACTACTGGGCGAACCGAACTTTTTCGGTCATTTTCTCATGGCTCTTAAACCAACGTTTTACTGATACATTGTGCGGCACAAAGGTTCTTCAAGAGAAACATTACAAACAAATCGTCGCCAACCGATCCTACTTTGGCGAATTTGATCCATTTGGTGACTTCGACTTGATATTTGGAGCAGCAAAACTCAATTTGAAGATTACAGAGATTCCTATTCGTTACGCTGATCGAACATATGGGGAAACCCAAATCTCTCGATTTCGCCATGGTGTTTTATTACTCAAAATGGTCATGTTTGCATTTCGCAAGCTTAAAGCCTTTTAGCGCCTGCTCGGTGATACACCCTCCAATGAATGATGATCCACTCGTCGAACGTGCTTTTTTTTGGGAATCGAAGCCCGTCCTACGGCACATATATGGTGATCTCTTCCAGCGCATGGCAACACACGTCACCTCCGGCACCACACTTGAGGTAGGCGGCGGAACAGGGTTAGGTAAAATCTTTCTCAAAAACGTTATTTCCAGTGACATTCTGGCGGCACCTTCTCTGGATCTCGTCTCAGATTGTCACATCCTCCCGTTTAAAGATAATAGTATGGGCAATATTGTAATGCTTGATGTGTTGCATCACCTGGATACCCCTGTCCTGTTCCTCCTGGAGGCAAGCCGCGTTCTCAAAAAAGGTGGCCGGCTTATTATGATTGAACCGGCGATTACACCGTTGAGTTGGCTATTTTACTCACTCTTTCACGAGGAGCCGGTCGATATGAAGGCGAGCCCCTTCGGTGAACTTCGGCCGTCGGAAGCCAAAGACCCGTTTGAAGGAAACCAGGCGATACCAACGCTCATGTTTCATCGACAACTGAAGCGAACGTTGCAAGCTATACCGGCATTTTCAGTGGTCCAGAATGAAGCCATCAGTCTGTGGTGCTATCCGCTGTCTGGGGGTTTTCAAACATGGTCCTTGCTGCCTGTGTGGTTAGCGCCAACCCTATTACGATTGGAACGGTTTATCGAACCCATGCTTGGCCGGCTGATTGGATTTCGGATGTTGACGGTGCTTGAAAACACAGGCAACGGCTCAGAAACCCATGCATAGGCGGTTAATGTTGCGCTGGCGATGGCCCCTCTTTACAGCTGTTGTGTTTATTGCATTTCAACTTCAAGCAATAGACTACGGCAACAAAATAAATGACCTGCCCCACGTTAGGGACTTTGAAGTGACCCGAGACATGATTGCGGGGTCGGCCTTGGAACGAAATACAATTGTCGGCGCTGGTGCAGGGGAATCGATAGACCGCTGGATGATGCGCTTTAAGATTTACAGTATCGAGGCGGATGAGCACGTTAATATTATGGCTCTTGCCCGGATCAAGCAGGGGCAAGGGCAGTTTGATCCGCATTTTTATCAGTATGGTGGCGCGTGGCTGTATCCACTTGGTGCATGGTATCTGGTGTTGTCAAAACTTGGTGTTGTCTCTGTCGCACCGCTGACGACATATCTGGAACAGCCAGATCTTATGGACGCCGTTTACATGTGGGGCCGAATCCTTGTGACATTGGCGGTTGCGGGTGCTTCGCTATTATTGTTTGCGGCATGCCGCCGATTTACCTCTACTACAGATAGCACGTTGTGCATGATGTTGTTCCTGGCCGCGCCGGGAACAATCATGTTCTCGCAAGTGATGAAGCCCCATTGGTATGCCCTACTATGGGTATGTGCCGCTCTATTTATCCTCACGCGGTGTCCGTCTGGGCTGCCGTGGCGAGCCAAGGATAATTGGGGATTGGGTATCTGCCTGGGCATGGCCGTTGGCAGCGTACTGACGTTTGGACTGTTCGCGGTGCTTTGCTGGCTTGCTCTTCTGGGTTTTGTGTTGAGGTTGCAGGCTCCCGCGAAAACGCTGCTGTCTGTTCCAGCAATCGCACTGCTCGTCTATCTGATTTCAAACCCCTTCGCCTTTCTGAATTGGCCAGGGTTCGTGGCTGAAGCCTCCGTTGTACAGAGCTGGTTTACCCACGAGATACGCGTTGATTCAATCTTCTACTATATGAAAAATTCATTGCTCCCGAACTTTGGTGTGGGGACGGTTACTTTGATTCTGTGTGCTGGCTTATATTGTGCGATATCAACGCCCCGGCGCCCCATTATTTGGCTCGCGGCTGCGGCAGCCTGTGTTGTCATTCTCATCGCATTATTGACGGCGAGCATTGCGACCTGGCATACGAATACGCGCTATCTTGCCTATCTTCTCCCGTCTGGCATTCTCTTTTTATGCATGGTTCCGTTGCGTGGAAAGAGGGTTGCGTTAGGCCTTTCCGTTGTGTTGGTTCTCCTTCAATCAGCGCCGTTGGCGTTGGCTTATCACGATGAGAATAACCTGCGCCATAGCACCCGTTATTTGGCGGCACAATGGATTGCCGAAAACATCGCCATGGGCACGCCGTTCTGTCTTGGCACAAAAACAGCCGCGCCTTACGACACACCCCCGATCAACTTCTCGAATTACTTAATTGGCGACCCGTCCTGCCAGTTCGTTGTCGCCGTTGAGCGGGAACCAGATTCCCTAGAAGATGATGCTGGCCTCGAAGTTGAGCGCCGTTTCCGACCAAGATACTCGCCGAAACAGTTCCCCTTGGTGTTTAGCCATATCAATCCACAAATTACGATTTATCGCCGTGTCCAAATCAATTAATCCACTGCCACAGTTTTTTCAAATGTTTCTCCTACGTGCATACAGCATCACGTTGAAAAGTGGGCTGTTATCAACAGCATTCGGTAATAAATTGTTCGAGATTTCCTATCACCTTTACAAAAACTGGCTGGAGGCGAAGGCTGTAGATCGCCTGCAACCTTGGGTCCACAACAGCTCCACGGTCATAGACGTGGGCGCTAATGCAGGGTTTTTTACACGACGGTTTGCGCGATGGATTGGCGACGACGGTTTTGTTATGGCTATTGAGCCAGAGTCCAAAAACATCGAGCGCCTGGAACGTTTCTTGAGCAAAGAAGATGTCCGTGATCGTGTGCGAATTTTTCAAGCCGTTGCAGCAGAGGAAGCTGGCACCCTCATGCTGGCAATCAATCCAGTCCATCCCGGAGATCACAGAATAAGTGAGGCCGGGCAACCTGTAGAAGCCGTGACGTTGGATGGTATTGTCGCAGACCAAGGATGGCCCGACGTTTCCTTAATCAAGGTGGATGTACAGGGCGCTGAAGTCAGGGTGCTGGATGGGGCACGTGAAGTCTTGCGGCGCTGCCGCCCGGCACTGTTCCTGGAAATCGACCCTGTGGCGTTGGGTGAGCAGAATAGCTCGGTTGCCGAACTGGTAATTCGCCTGCGCGATGCAAGTTATTTCGCTTATGCGCTAAACCAACATAAGGAGTTTGAGTTCTTACCGCTGGATGAAATTTCCGCAATGGTCAAGAAACATGGACACTATATTGATATCCTATGTTTGCCCGAAGAAAGCACCCTGTAGCACCAACTCGGGACAGCCTCGAGAAAGGTCGTGCTAAATTTATAAAAATTAGCATGATGAATTTTCTGTTCTCAGGTTTATCCAATGTGGCGCGTCGACCGATTGAGATGACAGCCCATAACGGATCTTTCTGGCTAACCTTCAAGCGGAGTTGCCGACTACCTACATTCACACAACCTTGACATTGGGACTACTTCATGTGCCATTCGTTTTTGAATAACTGGCGCATGAGTACCCGTTGGGAACGAAGAGATTCAAATAAGTGACTGAATATAAAAAATCAAACCGCCTTTTCAGGAGCGCCATTATAGCATGCATGTTGTTGCTCACATCAACACACACGGCAACCAGAGCGTCCGGGATCTACGACTTTGCCACTGTCCGTCGTCATATAAATTGGAACACGTAGCGGCCTAATCTAAGAGAGGATCTGGCTCATCTGATTGTTAATATTAAGCGGCGTGTTTGCGGTATTGCAAGCGCCGGGTCTCCATGGTTTTCCG
>Ga0233433_10000121_pt1 | contig 93305 bp, 92 predicted proteins | sample SI_122_August201_5_FD_179868 | JGI IMG/M metagenome (GOLD analysis project Ga0233433, IMG submission 179868) | Seawater microbial communities from Saanich Inlet, British Columbia, Canada - SI_122_August2016_100_MG | ecosystem: Environmental > Aquatic > Marine > Inlet | place: Canada: British...
TTGTTAACACCTTCGTGATATTTTTCTCTAGAGTTATTGGGCATGTTGTCGACCGAGTCATCTTAAAAAACCAACGTGGCTATGGAATTGGATACTTTGTCACAACCATTTTTGCCCAAGTAATTCTTTCAATTCTAGCCAGCATCATTGTTATGTATTTTTCCCGTAAAAGAGAGTATATCGCTGATACCGGTGGCGCAGATTTAGCGGGTCATCAAAACATGATTAATGCACTAAAGCGTCTTGGTCAGAGAGAGCCAGAACCCTTGCCCGAACAATTAGCAGCATTTGGTATTGACGAAAAACCAAAGACAGGATGGCGACAACGATTATCATCACATCCACCAATTGAAGACAGAATAAAGGCTTTAGAGAAAAGAGCACTTCAATCTAAATAGCTTATGTCTATCTCAATCAAATTGCCAGGCCAAGTTGAAAAGATGCGCGTAGCTGGAAAGCTTGCATCTAGTGTACTTGAGATGATAGGTGATCATGTTAGAACAGGCGTTACAACAGAGAAGCTTGATCAAATTTGTCATGACTACATAGTAAACGACTTAGATTCAATTCCTGCGCCCCTTAATTACAATGGCTTCCCAAAATCGATATGTACCTCTGTTAATAATGTGGTTTGTCATGGAATACCGAGCGAAAAAAAACTCAAAAAAGGTGACATCATAAATATTGATATTACTGTCATCAAAGACGGCTTTCATGGCGATACATCAAAAATGTTTATCGTTGGAAAGCCTAGTGTTAAAGCCATGAAAATATGTAATGTAGCCAGAGACTCTATGATGCTTGGTATTGACAAAGTAAAGCCTGGTATTCACTTAGGTGAGATTGGAAAGGTTATAGGCACCTATGTCCATAGTAAAAACTGCTCTGTCGTCAGAGATTATTGTGGTCATGGCATTGGTGAGGTTTTCCACGAACTCCCACAAGTGATTCATTACGATGATGGCAAAATATCTCAAAGCCCTATTCTTGAGCCTGGAATGACTTTTACTATTGAGCCAATGGTAAATTTAGGTGGGTATGAGGTCATTACATCAAGAATTGACGGCTGGACAGTAACCACCAAAGATCGATCGCTTTCAGCTCAGACTGAGCATACAATTTTAGTGACTGAAAACGGCTATGAGATTCTAACACTTCGAGAGGAGGAGCTTAATTAAAAACCTCGTTATATTAAGCTCTCGAGTTTCAAATTGACAATACAGCTTGTGTTAAAATAACCCTTTTTTAGGATTTACCTTTAAGTTCAGTGAAGCGCTTAAGAAATTACTTTATATCCGGGCTTTTATTTTGGATTCCACTTGCACTAAGTGTACTCCTTATCAAGTTCTTTTTAGAAGTTGTCGATAACCTTGTCCCAAAGAGACTTCTGCCTGAATCTCTGCTCAATTTAGATACCACTATTCCAGGCTCTGGAATTGTTTTAGTTATTCTAATTATCCTCATTACTGGAGCTGTTGTTTCAAACATCTTAGGTCGCAAACTCCTTGACTTATGGGAACGCGCGTTAAATAAAATACCCGGCTTTAGAAATATATATAACGCACTAAAAAAAATATCCTCTACTGTTTTTAACACTTCAAGTGATAGCTTTAGAAAAGCATATTTGATTCAATATCCAAGCAAAGGAATCTGGGTGATTGCATTTCAATCAGGTGACTATAAGGGTGAAGTAGAAACTATTATTGGAGAAGATGTCATCAATTTATTTGTGCCAACTACTCCCAACCCAACTTCAGGCTTTTTTGTGATGATGCCAAAAAAAGATGCATTCGAGCTACAAATGACTGTTGAACAAGCATTCAAACTCGTTATTTCAGCAGGTGTTGTGACACCTGAAAATCTAAAAATTAAGGAAAAAAAATGAGGACACATTTTTGTGGCGAATTAGACAAGTCAACTCTAGACAAACAAGTAAAGCTTTGCGGATGGGTTAATAGAAGGCGTGATCATGGAGGCGTTATATTTTTGGATGTAAGAGATAAAAAGGGAATCGCTCAAATTGTTATTAACCCTGATACTGCAGATACCTTTAAAATTGCTGAAACAATCAGGAACGAGTTTGTGCTTCAGATAACTGGTCAAGTTGTTGCAAGGGCTAGCGAGATGGTTAATAATAAAATTCCAACTGGTGAAATAGAAGTTCTTGCTTCAGAAATCAAAATTTTAAATTCATCAAAACCCATTCCATTTCAACTAGATTCGATGGAAACTTCGGAGGAAGTTAGACTTAAATATCGTTATTTGGATCTTCGCAGAGACGAAATGCAAAAGCGTTTGCGTCTTAGATCAAAGGTGACGCATTTTATGCGAGAATTTATGGATAAAAATGATTTTCTAGACATAGAGACTCCTTTTTTAACTAAAGCAACACCTGAAGGAGCAAGAGACTATCTCGTTCCATCAAGAACGCATGAAGGCAGTTTTTTTGCACTCCCTCAGTCTCCTCAGCTTTTCAAACAACTCTTAATGATGTCAGGCTTTGAAAGATACTACCAAATTGTTAAATGTTTCAGAGATGAAGATTTAAGAGCAGATCGTCAACCTGAATTTACCCAGCTTGATGTTGAAACATCCTTTATGAATGAAGACGAAATTACATCTCTCATGGAAGAAATGATAAGAGGTCTTTTTAAAGAGGTTGGCAGTATTAATTTACCTTCAAAATTTCCAACGATTACCTATGCAGATGCCATTAAACTTTATGGTATTGATAGGCCAGATATGAGAATTCCATTACAAATGGTCGATGTTAACGACATCATGAAAGATGTAGAGTTCAAAGTTTTTTCGGGGCCTGCTAATAGCAATAAAGGAAGGGTTGCTGCACTCAAAGTGGATGGCGGTGCATCTATTAGTCGTAAGCAAATTGATGACTACACAAAATATGTTAGCATCTATGGCGCCAAAGGCCTAGCTTACATTAAGCTAAATGAAGATGGACCCTCATCTCCAATCATCAAATTTCTAGGTGATGATGTCACGCAAAAAGTGATTGATTTAACAGAAGCCAAAACTGGAGATATTATCTTTTTTGGGGCAGACAAATCTAAAGTCGTTAATGAGGCTTTAGGAAATCTAAGGGAAAAACTTGGACATGATTTAAATCTTTATAATAAGGAGTGGGCCCCTATTTGGGTTCTTGACTTCCCTATGTTTGAAGTCTCAGATGATGGCTCCCTTAACGCTATACACCATCCGTTTACCGCTCCTAGCGTCGAATCTAAAGCGCTTATTGATAACCCTGAAGAATCACTCTCAAGGGCTTATGATTTAGTTATTAATGGCTCTGAAGTTGGAGGTGGCTCGATTCGTATTCACCAGAGTGATATGCAAAAAACTGTTTTAACATTACTTGGTATTGGTGACGATGAAGCCCAAGAAAAGTTTGGGTTTTTGCTTGATGCGCTTGACTATGGCTGTCCGCCTCATGGCGGTATAGCTTTTGGCTTAGATAGGCTCGTTATGACTCTGAGTCAAACTGACTCTATTAGAGATGTTATTGCATTCCCAAAAACACAAACAGCGGCATGTTTATTAACTGATGCCCCGTCTAATGTCTCTAAAACGCAGCTCAAAGAATTAAATATTAAGGTTACCCTTCCGACCAAAGCTTAATAATGCAAAACATAGAAATAGAACAATCGATTGAAAATTCAATTAAAGATGCTCTAAAGCAAAACAATGCAACCTTAGTTGCGCATTACTATGTAAGCTCCGACCTTCAAATGCTGGCTGAGGAGACAGGAGGCATTGTGTCAGACTCTCTTGAAATGGCAAGATTTGGTCAGAATAGTGAGGCTGAAACAATTATTGTTGCAGGAGTTAAATTTATGGGAGAAACTGCAAAAATTTTATCTCCTGAAAAGCGTGTCCTTGTTTTAGATAGTGAGGCAACCTGTTCTCTAGATTTATCATGCCCAATTGATGAATTTTCTAAGTTTTGTGATGAAAACCCTGACCATGTTGTTGTTGTCTATGCAAATACCTCTGCTGAAGTAAAAGCGAGAGCTGATTGGGTCGTAACTTCTGGCAGTGCATTAAAAGTGGTGCAAAAATTAAACGATGAAGGAAAAAAAGTGCTCTGGGCTCCAGACAAACACTTGGGTCATTATGTTCAATCGATGACAGGTGTGGAGATGCTCATGTGGGATGGTGCGTGCGTTGTACACGAAGAATTTAAAGCTGAGGGCCTAGAAAGGCTTAAAGAAATGCATCCTGAGGCAGGAGTATTGGTTCATCCTGAATCACCTAAAGAAGTGATTGCACTTGCTGACGTTGTCGGCTCAACAACACAACTCATTAATGCTGCTGCGTCCAGACCTGAAAATACCTTTATAGTTGCAACCGATAATGGGATTTTCCATAAAATGAAAGAGGTTGCGCCTCATAAAAAATTTATTGAAGCACCAACTATGGGAGAGGGAGCAGATTGTGAGTCTTGTGCTCACTGCAACTGGATGGCAATGAATAACCTTGAAAAGTGCTTAGATACTTTAAATACAGGTAATAACGAAATTCACATCAATAATCAAATTATTGACAAAGCAAAAAATTCCATTCAACGCCTTTTGGAATTTACTAAGTAATTATTGGAGAAACTTTAAGATAATGGCAGGACACAGTAAATGGCACAATATTCAACATAGAAAAGGTGCGCAGGATGCCAAGCGTGGAAAAATCTTCACCAAGCTCATCAAAGAAATTGTTGTTGCGGCAAAAATGGGTGGTGGCGTCTTAGAAAACAATCCTTCTCTTCGAGCTGTAATAGACAAAGCTTTAGCAGCAAACATGAAGAGAGATACGATTGAAAATGCTGTTAAGAGAGGCTCAGGCGATCTGGACGGTGAAAGCTATGAGGAAATTCGCTATGAGGGTTATGGTCTTGGAGGAACTGCCATTATGGTAGATTGTCTGACAGACAACAAAAATCGCACTGTTTCTGACGTTAGACATGCATTTACTAAACACGGCGGCAACCTTGGAACAGATGGCTCAGTATCGTATATGTTCTCCAAGCAAGGCTTTATTAGCTTTGGTTCTGGAGATGAGGATACTATTATGGAAATTGCAATTGAATCGGGCGCTGAAGATATCATCACTAATGAGGATGGATCAATTGATGTGGTGACAACACCTGAGAGCTTTTTTCTAGTTAAAGATGCATTAATAGCAAACAACTTAACACCTGATCACTCACAGATCACTATGGAGCCTGATAATCGTATCGAACTTAATCTGGAGGATGCTGAAAAATTTATGAAGCTCATTGATAGACTTGAAGACCTCGATGACACCCAAGAGGTCTATCATAACGCAGACATTTCAGACGAGATACTGTCTGAATTATGATTGCTTTTCACACAGGAATCCAAGCTCTTAGAAATTTTAAAGTTAAGGCACTCAACAAAAAAATTAGTTCAGTCATCCCTGACATTGAGTTAGTGTCTTCAGAATATATTCACTTTATTGAATCAGAGGAAGGCCTCAATACTTCAAATAAAGCAACGCTCGATAAACTCTTAAATTATGCTCCAAAGGCTAATTTATCTAATTCAAATTTCCAAATTACAATTTCGCCAAGGATTGGAACGATTTCACCCTGGTCCTCTAAAGCGTCTGAGATTTTCAAGCTTTGTGGATTAACTAGTGTCAAAAGGATAGAGCGAGGCATAACTTATCATTTCAACCGAAAAACTAATGACAAGGAATTAACAACTATCCTTGAATTTGTGATGGATAAAATGACTGAGTCTTATCTTGAAAATATCAAAGATTCAAGCTTATTATTTAATGAACTTGAACCAATTAACTTTAATAGTATAGATATCCTTAATAATGGAAAATCAGCCATTAAAAAGGCTAATATGGAGCTGGGACTTGCATTAAGCGATAGTGAAATTAATTATTTGTTTGAGAGTTTTACAAGTTTACAAAGAAACCCTAGAGATATTGAGTTAATGATGTTTGCTCAGGCAAACTCAGAACATTGCAGGCATAAAATCTTTAATGCTGACTGGACAATTGACTCTGAAAAACAGGCGATTTCACTTTTCGGTATGATCAAAAACACCTATCATCAAAATCCTGATGGTCTTTTATCAGTCTATAGCGATAATTCTGCTGTTATGACTGGTTATAAGTCAAACTACTTGGAGCCTGATCAAGAAGGAGTTTATAAGACATCAACTGCTGATAAAGCAGTACTTATGAAAGTTGAAACCCACAATCACCCAACTGCAATTGCCCCTGACCCTGGAGCGGCGACAGGCTCTGGTGGTGAGATTAGAGACGAAGGCGCCACTGGAAGAGGCTCTAAACCAAAAGCCGGTCTATGCGGCTTTTCAGTGTCAAATTTAAAGATACCGAACTTAACGCATGACTGGGAAAAGGACTACGGAAAACCTAACCAGATCGCATCTGCACTTGATATTATGATTGACGCTCCAATTGGTGCTGCATCTTTTAATAACGAATTTGGAAGACCCAATACTTGTGGATATTTTAGAACCTATGAGCAGAAAACTGTTAATGAAGAGGTAAGGGGCTACCACAAGCCAATCATGCTTGCTGGCGGAATAGGCAACATTAAAGAAAGCCACGTAGAGAAAGGTGTTATCTCGCACTGTGACAAGATTATTGTGCTTGGAGGTCCCGCGATGCTGATTGGTCTGGGTGGCGGAGCAGCCTCTAGCGTAGGAAGTGGTGATCAAAATGAAGATCTTGATTTTGCCTCTGTCCAAAGAGCCAATCCAGAAATGCAAAGACGCGCTCAAGAAGTTATCAGCGCTTGTACCAATTTAGGTGATGAAAATCCAATTGTTTCAATCCATGATATTGGCGCTGGTGGGCTTTCAAATGGTATCCCTGAACTGGTGAATGACTCTGAAAAAGGTGCCCAACTCCAATTAAGGTCAATACCCAATGACGAGAAAAAAATGTCACCACTAGAGATTTGGTGTAACGAGTCTCAAGAAAGATATGTTATTGCGATTAAAGAACAAAGTATTGATCTGTTTGATGAAATATGCACTAAAGAGAGAGCGCCTTATGCAATCTTAGGAAACGCAACTGACGATAGACACTTAACACTCGAAGACTCATATTTTGAGAATAAACCCATCGATCTAGAAATGTCACTCCTCTTTGGCTCATCTCCCAAAACCCATAAAGATGTTGTAACTCTTCCTAACGTTGAGAAGGCCTTTGATGCGAGCAATATTTCACTTCATGATGCCATAAATCGATTACTTGAACTTCCTACAATAGCGAGTAAAAACTTTTTAATCACTATCGCTGATCGATCAGTGACCGGCCTGATAGCAAGAGACCAAATGATTGGGCCTTGGCAAGTCCCTGTAGCGGATTGCGCTATATCACTCTCAGATTTCACCGGCTATCAAGGTGAGGCAATGTCTATTGGTGAAAAAACACCGCTATCACTTATAAATGCAGCTGCAGCTGCAAGAATGTCCGTTGGAGAGGCTCTAACTAATCTAATGAGCGCCTATATTGAAGACATTAGGCACGTCAACTTATCTGCAAACTGGATGTGTGCAAGCGGACACCCAGGTGAAGATGCAAAACTATATGAGGCCGTTAAATCAATCGGCATGGAGCTGTGCCCTGAACTCGGATTAACCATTCCTGTTGGAAAAGACTCTATGTCCATGAGAAGCTCTTGGAATGAGAACGGTAAAGATAAATCTGTAACCGCCCCTCTTTCACTAATTGTCAGTGCCTTCTCAAAAACACCTGATACAAGAATGCAAATCACTCCCCTACTTGATACTGAAATAGAATCAGAACTTTTTTTAGTTGATCTTGGATTAGGTAAAAATAGGATGGGTGGATCATGCTTGGCACAAGTGTTTAACCAAATTGGAAGCAATGCACCTGATCTTGATGATCCAAAACTTTTCTCTGAATTCTTTTCGTTAATTAATACCTTCAACAAAGAAAGTTTAATTACTGCCTATCACGATCGATCTGATGGCGGTGCACTAATATCTCTATTAGAAATGGCTTTTGCATCACATTGTGGTTTAGATATTTATGCTTCAAACCCCTTACCCGAATTATTTAATGAGGAACTGGGGTGTATCATTCAGGTGCCAACAAGTAACATTAAAAGAGTTCTTGCCTTGCTTGAAGAAATTGGACTCAAAGCCTTTACAAAGTCAATTGCTAAGATTAATCAAACAGATGAAATATTAATCTATCAAAAACGTGACATCGTATTTCAAGATACGAGAAAAAATCTTCAGAAAAAGTGGTCTTCGACCTCTTATGAAATTGCAAAACTAAGGGACAACCCAGAATGCGCTGAATCAGAAAATAAAGAAATTCTTAAAGATTCAAACGGCCTTAAAGTCACGCCAACATTCGATATCAATGAATCTATTAGTGCGCCCTATTTAAATCATGAAAAAAAACCAAAGATTGCCATCCTTAGAGAACAAGGAATTAATGGCCATATAGAAATGGCAGCCGCTTTTACTCTGGCCGGCTTTGAAGCCACAGATGTTCATATGAGTCAAATTCTTTCTGGCAAAGTATCCTTATCAAGCTTTAAGGGGCTAGCTGCTTGCGGAGGATTCTCTTATGGAGATGTTTTAGGTGCTGGAAGAGGATGGGCAAATTCAATTCTTTTAAACAATCTGGCCAAAGATGAATTTTCTGAATATTTTTTAAGGACCGATAGTTTTACTCTGGGTGTATGTAATGGCTGCCAAATGATTTCAAATCTTCAATCAATTATTCCAGGATCTTTGGGCTGGCCTGCATTTGAAAAAAACACATCTGAACAATTTGAAGCTCGGCTTACAGGTGTCAAAATTAACAATTCTAAATCTATATTCTTCAGTGGAATGGAAGGATCAATCATGCCTATAGCAATAGCTCACGGAGAAGGAAAAGCAAGATTTAGTTCTAAACCTAATAGTAATAACATCGCTATGCAGTATGTTGACTATTCTGGAAGTTCATCTCAAATATATCCTCACAACCCTAACGGCTCTGAAAACTCTGCTGCAGGCATTTGTGATGAATCTGGCAGAATTACAATCATGATGCCTCATCCAGAAAGAGTATTTCGTGCAATACAAAATTCTTGGCACCCGAATGAATGGCAAGAAAGGTCACCATGGCTCAGAATGTTTGAAAACGCTAGGAAATGGATTGACTAAATAAAGATATTTATACTTTTTATCTATATGACACCCAGCAAAATTATCAGAAGCAAGCGAAGAACACTAAGCATTTCAATTAATGACAATGCTGAATTAATTGTTCGTGCTCCTCATAAACTTTCAATTGACAAAATTCATGATTTTATTATTGAAAAAGAAAAATGGCTTAACAAGCAAAAAAATATTGTAAACAAACGCTTAAGTGATCCTTTCCTCGACAAAGACATGGCTTTATATTTAGGATCTCTATTTCCCATAAAAACAGCACAGAGCCAATCAAATAAATTAACTTTTAATGGTGAAGAGTTTTTAGCGGGTTCAAGTGAACAAGAAATCATTAACTTATCTTTAAAAAAGTGGTATAAAAATAAATTTAAAGAGGTCGCTATTCCAAGACTTACTTATTTTGCTGATAAATATAATATCTCTGTAAACCAAGTAAGAATTAAAGAGCAGAAAACATTGTGGGGCTCGTGCTCATCTAGAAACAATATCAATCTAAACTATCTTTTAATCATGGCGCCTATGTATGTCATTGACTATGTGATTATTCATGAGCTTGTGCATACAATTCATAAGAATCACTCGGCTAATTTTTGGAAAACAGTTGAATCAATAATGCCTAACTTCAAAGAAGCTAAATCATGGCTTAAGGAGTTCGGCTACAAACTAAGAAAACTTTAATTTTAATTAGCTATTGTACTTTTCAACAGCCTCTTGCATTGCGTCCTTAAGAGAATCCTGTTCAGCCATTTCAAGAATAATGTCACCACCGCCCACTAATTCAGAATTGAAATAGATTTGAGGAAAGGTAGGCCAATCAGCAAAGTCAGGCAGGCTTTGAAAAACTTCTTGATCTTCAAAAACATTAACATAAGCAAACTCAACACCTGTTGATGCTAAAGTTTGTGATGCGCGGGCAGAAAATCCACACTGAGGGAATTGAGGCGTTCCTTTCATATAAATAACAATTGCAGCACTATCGACTTGCTTTTGAATTTTTTCTAATACGTCCAATTTATTGCTCCGATTTTTTCCTACTATTTTAGTCTAGTATTTTAAAGACTGCAAAGATTCATTCAATAATTATTGCTTTATTGCCTGAGAAATTATGTATTTTTGACCTTGTTTAATTTTTGTGTAATTACCAAAAACTGATTTAAAGTTATTTTTTATAAAATCCTTAAGGCCATTAATAGTGACAACAGTTATTGAACCGCCTGGATGAAGCGCATCAAATGCATCATAAAGAATAATTGAAAGCTGCTCTCTTCCTACTTTAGCAGGAATATTTGAAATGATCTGATTAAATTTTATGTCATTTGGTACTTGCATAAATGCATCTGAAAGATAAGCTTTTGCATTATCAATTTTATTAATCTTTGCATTGAAATTTGAAAGTTCAACCGCCACAAAATCTTTATCAACCATATGGACTTGGCCCTTATGACACTGCCTAGCTAAAGCAAGACCAATTGGCCCATAACCACAGCCCAAATCAAGACAGATATCATTTTCATTTGCGCCAATATATTTCATTAGTAACAGTGTGCCATCATCTATCGATCTAGGGCTAAAAACGCCCCATCGAGTATGTAGCTTAAATCTAGAATTTAATAACTCTACATCTAAAATAATATCTTTCTTAAGTTGTGTAATATCTTTTCTATCAAACATTTAGCAATCTTTCTCTTATGGAAACAAAACTTATTTATTGTATCAAATTCATCTATTTTTTTTGGGTTTGATAAACATCATCGCCAATATGAACTTCGCCTCTCTTCTTTGCTAGTTGAACCTGCTTCTCTCTTTCTCTATATCTGCCAATTTGTTCTAAATTTTTTGTACCATAACATCTCGGGCAAGAAGCACCTTTCTCATAGTGAGGATGCCTTGTATCCTCTTCAGTAATAGGGAACCGGCAAGCATGGCACTGATCGTACTTACCTTGCTCAAGATTGTGCTTAACAGCAACTCTATCATCAAACACAAAGCACTCCCCCTCCCAAAGACTTTCTTCTTCTTCAACCTCTTCTAAGTATTTAAGAATCCCGCCCTGAAGATGAAAAACATTTTCAAAACCTTCTGACTTTAGATAGGCTGTAGATTTCTCACAGCGAATACCACCTGTACAGAACATGGCAATTTTTTTATCTTGATATTTCTTTAGACTATTTTTTGTGAAACTTGGAAACTCCCTAAAAGTTTCAGTATTAGGGTTAATAGCACCTTTAAAGCTTCCAATTTCATACTCATAATTATTTCGCGTATCAATTAATACGACATCAGGGTCATTGATTAAATTATTCCAGTCTTCTGGCTTAACGTAAGTTCCAACAGATTGATTAGGGTCAATTTCTGACAGACCCATAGTTACTATTTCTTTTTTTAGTTTAACTTTAAGTCTTTTAAACGGTGGTTTTTTACTATATGAATACTTATATTCCAATTCAAAAAACCTATCATCAGATTGAAGATAATCAAGTACTTTTTCAATACTATCTTTGGTTCCAGAAATTGTTCCATTTATGCCTTCTCTTGCAAGCAATAAAGTTCCTTTAACACTCAAAGAATCTAAAAATGACTTGAGTGGTAGTTGGATATCTTCAAAGTCATCCAACCGAGTAAACTTATATAAAGCACAGACAGCATGCATATTTCTATACAACCCAACAAAAAATGTTAATTTTACTATTCACAGAGTTTAATTTATATTTATTTAAACTTATGGCAAACATTAAAACTCCATTAGGGCTTCACTATTATCAATACTGACAAGTGTATAATTCGTCTCTTTTCTCTTTAATTAAGTTAAGATTTATAACGAAATAGAATGATCTTAAATCATATTCAAAACCCGAGTGACATTAAAGAACTAGATATTGACGAGCTAAATACTCTTGCAGAAGAAATTAAACTATTTTTAATTGAAAGTATTGAGAAGACAGGGGGGCATTTAAGCTCTAACCTTGGAACAATCCAATTAACCCTGGCAATGCATTATGTTTTTGACAGTCCTAATGATACTTTTGTTTGGGATGTAGGACATCAAGCATACACTCATAAAGTATTAACAGGTCGTAAAGATCTAATGTCAACGCTTCGCCAAAAAGATGGCTTGTCTGGCTTTACAAAAAGAAGTGAAAGTGAGCATGATGCGTTTGGTGCAGGTCATTCCTCTACCTCAATTAGTGCAGCCCTAGGGATTGCTATGGCAAATAAACTTAATAACAAGTCAGATACCTCAATTGCTGTTATTGGAGATGGAGCGCTAACAGGTGGCATGTCATTTGAGGCACTGAATCATGCTGGTGATTCAGATGCTAATCTCCTGATCATTCTTAATGACAATGATATGTCCATTTCAAAAAATGTTGGGGCATTAAGTAAATATTTGACACGCCTTATTTCAGGAAAGATATATTCAACTATGAAGTCAAAATCCCTTGAATTATTGGAAAGACTGCCACGCATTCAAAAATTTGCAAAACGCTCAGAAGAGCATCTAAAAGGAATGATTCTACCCGGCACTCTTTTTGAAGAATTAGGAATTGATTATTTTGGACCAATCGATGGTCACGACATTTCCATACTAATCAAAACTTTAGAAAATCTTAAAAATCTTAAAAAGCCAAGAATACTTCATATCATTACAAAAAAAGGTCATGGTCTTGAGGCTGCAGAAGAAAATCCGTTGAAATTTCATGGAATTTCACCTCCATCCTCTTCAAGCAATAACTTTCCGAGCTATAGTAATGTTTTTGGAAAATGGCTTTGCAATACTGCAAAGGTTGATCAAAATCTAATAGGAATTACCCCAGCGATGTCTGAGGGCTCTGGAATGGTTGATTTTGCAAATAGCTTTCCAGAGCGTTTTGTAGATGTTGCCATTGCTGAGCAGCATGCAGTAACACTTGCTGGCGGAATGGCAATTAAGGGCTTAAGACCAGTAGTAGCAATTTATTCAACTTTTTTACAGCGTGGTTATGACCAATTTATTCATGATATTGCATTACAAAATTTAAATGTTACTTTTGCGATCGATCGAGCAGGTCTAGTTGGAGCAGATGGAGCAACGCATGCAGGTATTTTTGATTTGAGTTTTTTGAGATGCATTCCTAACATTATTATTATTGCTCCAAGCTCTTCATTTGAATTGTATAAAGCGCTCAATTTTGCGCATAATTTTGATGGTCCAGTCTGCGTAAGATTCCCGAGAGGAAAATCTAATGTTGAGGAATTTGTTACCGACTCAGCAATTGAGCTAGGAAAAGGAAATATTGTTAAAACTGGTAAAGATATTGCAATTTTTGCTTTTGGAAATATGCTTGATGTGGCGCTTGAAGCCTCTAATAAGATTAATGCTACAGTTGTTGATATGAGATTTGTAAAACCACTAGATAAAGCTTTGATCATTGAGATTGCAAATAACTCGAAAATACTTATTTCTATTGAAGACAACACTTTGAATGGCGGCGCAGGTAGTGCAATAAATGAACTATTGCAAGAAAATAATATCAAAACGCCTTTGAAAATCCTCGGCGTCCCAGATAGGGTTACGGAACATGGTTCACAATCTGAACTTTATAAACTTTACGGTCTAACATCAGAAAATATTATTAAAGTTTCAGGCAATTAATGAAAAAGACACTAAGAAAATACAGTCCTAAGCCGGAAAATATTGATCTTGGAAGATTAAATAAATATCTCACCAACCCAGAAATCTGGAAGTGGAATAAAAAAACAATATCAAGGGCTTTTGCTATTGGACTCTTTTGTGCTTTTCTTCCAATTCCTGCTCATACCCTTTTAGTTGCAATTTTTTCAGTTGTTTTTTCTGCAAATATTCTACTTTCGATCCTTGTTGTTTGGGTCAATAATCCTATTACCATGGTTCCATTCTATTACTTTACTTATAAGTTAGGTGCTTCAATCATGGGAATTCAAATGGATCCAAAGTTTGAGTTTACATTTTCTTACCTAATGGATAATTTTGGAAATGCAACAATTGCTTTATGGATAGGCGGAATAATTACCTCAATTGTTTCTGCAATAATTGGATACTACGTAATTATTACTATCTATAAATATAAAGCGTTTAAACGGGCTAAACGTTGGAAATAGGAATCTGCCTTCTAATCTGCGACTCAAGAGTATCTACTAATGATTCATTATCCACCTTGCTGTGAGTTTTGCCATCAATATAGAGTAAGTTTGGAGAACCGCCCGTAAGACCTACGCTAACCTCTTTGGCTTCACCAGGACCATTAACAACACAACCAATCACAGCGACATCTAATGACTCAGTAATATCCTCAAGACGTGATTCAAGTTCATTGACAACAGAGATTACATCAAATTTTTGCCTAGAACATGATGGGCAGGCAATTAAATTAACCCCTTTTTTTCTTAAATGAAGTGACTTTAAAATATCAAAACCCACCTTGACTTCATCAACAGGATCAGAGGCAAGCGAGACACGAATAGTATCCCCAATTCCTTCACTTAAAAGCAAACCCATTCCAATTGAAGATTTGACAGCGCCAGAGCGAAAAGATCCAGCCTCAGTTATACCAAGATGTAGCGGGTTATCAATTTGTGAGGCAAGTTGACGATAGGCAAACACAGTCATAAATACCTCTGATGCCTTCAATGAAACCTTAAAGTTTTCAAAGTTAAGCCTATCAAGTATATCAACATGTCTGAATGCAGACTCAACCATTGCCTCGGGTGTTGGCTCGGTATATTTTTTTTGAAGGTCCTTTTCAAGAGAGCCAGCATTTACACCAATTCTAATTGGTATGCCGTTGTCTTTTGCTGAAGCAACAACCTCTTTAATTCGATCCTCTCTTCCAATATTTCCTGGATTTATTCTTAAACAATCAGCGCCATATCCTGCAACCTTTAGAGCAATCTTATAATCAAAATGAATATCAGTAATTAAAGGAATATTGACGCTCTCTTTTATTTTTTTAAACGCCTCTGCTGCATCCATAGTAGGAATTGAAACCCGAACCAAATCAGCTCCTGCATCCTCAAGAGAAAGTATTTGTTTCACTGTAGAGTCTACATCACAAGTATCCGTATTAGTCATACTCTGAACGCTAATTGGAGCATCTCCCCCAATAGCAACATTGCCCACAAATATTTGCTTAGATAATCTTCGATTAATTTTGTGTATTTGCTTCATAATTACTAATTACTTCATCCAGACTTTCACTATTAATAATTGTTACTTCAGAAATCAATTCGTCATCTTGATTGACTGCATCGATTTGATTTGCTATCAAAGATTCCGCTTCATTATCTTCAACTGGTCGACTTATGATGATTGAGCTTGAGTTTCCTTCAGGTAACTCTAAATCCTTAAAATAATACCACATACCTAATAAAATTATAAATAACAAAAAAAACCAGAAGAGTTTTCCTTTAAGTTGTTTTTTCCTTTTAGGATAGTAATCTATTCCGCTCAGCATTTCTTCTACTCTTGTCTAAGACTTTTCCAGCTAATTGGCCACATGCTGCATCAACATCATCACCTCTTGTTCTTCTTGTTGTTGTCCTTATACCTGCTCGAAAGAGGACATCTTGAAACTTATCAATAGTTGCATGGCTTGATGTTTTGTATTGAGACTCTGGAAAAGGGTTAAAAGGAATTAAGTTAACTTTAGCTGATTCACTCTCAAACCAATAATTTAGAAGCTTTGAAAGGGAGCGGGCATGCTCAACAGAATCATTAACTCCATCAAGCATTACATATTCAAATAATATATGTCTTTCTTGAGTTCCAGCCTTTAAATAATAATGACATGCCTTCATCAGCTCTTTTATTGGGTATTTTTGATTAATAGGAACAAGTACATCCCTTAATGAATCATCAGGCGCATGTAAAGAGATTGCCAAGCTAACAGGAACCGTGTCTGACATTCTCATGAGTGCAGGTACAATTCCGGATGATGAGATGGTTACTTTTCTTCTTGAAAGCCCAAATGCCCAGTCATCTAAAAGAATTTCACATGCATCATAAACTGGAGATTCATTAAGCAATGGTTCCCCCATACCCATAAAAACAACATTAGATATTCTCCTGTCGTAATCTTCAAGATAATTCTTTGCAATCAAGACTTGGGCTATAATCTCATGATTTTTTAGGTTACGATTAAAACCCTGAAAGCCAGTTGAACAGAAAGTACAAGCCAATGAGCAGCCCACCTGAGAAGAAATACACAAAGTTCCTCTATCTTTTTGAGGAATGTATACAGTCTCAATATGATTTTCTTCACTAAGCTTTATCACCCACTTGACAACCCCATCCTTTGATTGACTCAAAGAGACAACCTCAGGCATATTTATCGATGCTATTGAGTCAAGCTTTTGCCTTAAATCTTTTGAAAAGTTATGCATTTCACCAAAGTCCTTAACACCTTGGTGATAAATCCACTGCATAATTTGTTTTGTTCGAAACGGTTTCTCATTTAAATCAGAAAAAAATTTCTTAAGCTTACTTTGAGTCAGTCCTAGTAAGTTTTGTTTTTCTATCATAAGAAAGTATCTCTTTATTTAGTTATCTAGTTCTTGGACAGACGCCATCATCACCAAAGAAGTATGCAATTTCAATTGCAGCATTTTCTTGAGAATCAGAGCCATGAACAGCATTTTCATCTAACGATTCTGCAAAATCTGCTCTTATTGTTCCCGCTTCAGCCTCTTTAGGGTTAGTAGCCCCCATTATCTCACGATGCTTTGCAACAGCATTTTCACCCTCAAGAACTTGAACCATCACTGGACCAGATGTCATAAAACTTACTAAATCATTAAAGAAAGGTCTGTCCTTATGAACGGCATAGAATCCACCTGCCATTGCATCATCCAAGTGAATCATTTTTGATGCGACAATCTTAAAACCAGCACTTTCAAAGCGTGAATAAATTTGGCCGATTACATTTTTAGCTACAGCATCTGGTTTAATTATAGATAGAGTTTGTTCCATGGATAAATCCCCAATTATTTAAAAAGGCGGTATTTTACCACGCTAATGTATATTTCTTTTAATTAGAGAGAAAAATGAAAGCTATTGTTATTAATAAAAAAATTAATCAAAATTACTTTTTTTTAATGATTTCATCCGCCTGTAATAATCAAACAAATCAAAGCCTCTAAAATAAGCACTAGCAATTGGTAAAAACCATGGCTTTCCATAATAATAGGGTCTTGTTTCGAGCGGTGTTTGCTCAAAAACAGACACCCTTTGACCTGGATTTAATATTTTAAGCGCAGCTTTATGGCCCAAATATGGAGCCATCGCAACACCGTTTCCGCAATATCCAAGCGCTGAGTAAATGCCGTTATTTGAACTGAGATTTGGTAGCTGACTAAAACTGAAACCCGTAAATCCTGTCCAGCAATGACTAATACCAACCCCCTCCAAAGAAGGAAAAATTTCAGACAACATTTTTTTAAGTGTTGGCAGAGCGTCTTCAGCACTCATTGCATGCATTGCAGCGCGGGTGCCCAGCATGATTCTTTTTCCACAAGGGGTGGCGCGATAATAGCAATAACGCTTTCGAGTTTCAACCATACAGTGACCTCCTGGTAAAAGCAATTTCACCCTATCTTTGCCTAAATCAATAGTTGTAATAATAAAGCTAGGCACTGGTAACACACGCCTAGATAAATACTTTGAAAGCTTAGAACGAGTGTATCCATTGGTCGCCATTAATACGTCCCTGCATTCAATTGAGGAATCAGGAGTATGGACGGTAAACAATGAGTCGTTTGAGTTTGAGTTTGAGTTTGATTTTTTAATAACTTTTATAGCCGGTTTATTTCCAAAAACCATTGCACCTGCATTGATTGCAAGTTTCAATAATCCATAGTGAAATTTACGAGGCTGAACGGCTCCATGATCCTCATAATACTGGCCTCCAAAATATAAATCAGTTTTAATTGACCTCTTTAACACATCTGAATTGACCATTTGAGAATTAAAATCTTCAATAACTTTTAATTTATTCAAATTATTAGACATGTCTGTTTGGTTTTGAGGAAGCCATGAGGTTCTGAGTCTTCCACATATTTGAAGATCACAATCAATCTGATTTTCTTTAATTAAATTAGTTGTATAAGCAAGTGAAGCATTCGCTTCTTTATGAAGATTTGATGCAATTTCTGAGCCATATTTTTGCTGAGCATGATCATTAGAAACTTTATGGCCTGAGCCCAACATACCGCCATTTCGGGTACTGGCTCCAAATCCAATATCCTCAGCATCCAAAACAATAACTTTTTTACCATTATTTGCCAACGTTAAGGCGGCACTTAAGCCTGTATACCCAGCACCTACAATAACAACATCTACACTTTGAGGAAGCTCGTTATTGTTTTCGAATCGTGGCTGGCCTTCCCACCAATAAGGAGTGTATTTAGTCATATCAATTATTATATATTCATTCAAAAAAAGTATATCAAGCTTTATCAAGTAAGCAACTATTATGTTTTCAAATTGATATAAATTCAAGTTTAATTTTGAAATATTATTGATTTAATCTGATAGCATTATCTCGACACAATTTAAAATATCTAATACTATGAAAAATAAATTATTAAATTCTCCAATCACCTTTCCAAATACTCTCCCAGATGGCTATTACTATATTGAAGATGAGCCAGTTTATGATCCTAAAAAGCATCTGGCATTAGAGTATTCCAAAGAGTCTATTTCGTTACAGGACCTAGGTTATAGTGATGAAGAAATTTCTAAGTGTCCAACTGAGCTTGCTATTTCTGGAGTTGTCAGACTTTTGTCTGACGAGGGTGCAAGAGTTTTAATGCAATCTGCTCAGTCACTCAGAAAATATTCATCGAGTGGCGGAGACAGAATTCAATATTTGCTTCGGGGATGTGTCTATCGGTCTAGATTCTTAAGAGACTTATGTTTATGTCCTAAAGTGAGTGATTTCTTATCTGACATTTATGGTGTCCCAGTTGCTCCTCATTCAATCCCTCTTCACCTTGGACATATGAATTTTGCTCCAGATGATTTAAGTAGAGCTGTAGACAAATGGCATACTGATACTATTGGACTTGATTATGTCATGATGGTTTCAGATCCAAATAAACAAGTAGGCGGTCAATTTCAGTATTTTTTAGGCACAAAAGATGAAGTAGAAGATATTAAAAATAGCGGTCAAGCTATGCCAGAAGATAGAATTTTTAGTCCACATTTTCCTGGCCCAGGTTACATAGTTGTGATGCAAGGTAATATGGTTGTTCACCGAGGAGCTAAACTCAATGAGCCTTATGACAGGGTTACAATGGTTAATGCTTATGTGCCTCTTGATACCGAACTAGACGATCCATCACGTTTTTCAGATCTCAAAACTGTTGACCCTCATCAACTATTATTTCCTGAATGGGCAAGGCACAAAGCCTGGCTTTCTAGAGGAAAACTCAATCGATTAATTGAAAAGCTGCCTTTTACCGATGACAAAGATTTAATAATTAATGAGTTAAAAGGTGCAATTAGAGATGTTGAAACAGCAATTAAAGATTTGAATGATTCTAATGAAGGCGAACAAAATTATTATGGAGATTTAGAAAAAGAAAAATAATCTTGATTTTTTTTAGGATGTTTGGTGAATAAAAAAAAGGCGCCTATGGCGCCTTTTTCAAAGAAACAATATAACTTAATTAGTTACATGCATCCTTCAATGCTTTACCAGCTTTGAATGCTGCCACATTAGAAGCTTTAATTTGAATAGTTGCACCTGTCTGAGGGTTACGGCCCTGACGAGCTGCACGACTTCTTACAACAAAGCTTCCAAATCCAGTAAGCTGGACACCGTCACCACTTGCCATAGCAGAAGTGATAGCGCCAGTAGTAGCATTTAAAGCTCTTGCTGCATCTGCTTTTGAAAGGTTTGCACCTGAAGCGATTGCGTCAATTAATTCTGATTTATTCATTTTAATTCTCTCCAATAAAAGTTTGTTAAAAAAAATAGACAAAGCGGAAGAGGTAACTTTTACACCTTATTAGGAGGAAAGAATCAAAAGAAACCATCTGCCTCCAACGCTGTATCTAGTAGTTATTGTACTATCAAAAGAAAGTTAATTGAAAAATAATTTAAAAAAAAAAAAATATTTCATTGATTGCTCTCTTTTAGTGCTCTAGCTTTATCCAATTTCCAATCTCTATCCTTAATATCTTGGCGCTTATCATGTGCTTTTTTTCCTTTCGCAACTCCGATTTCAAGCTTTACATGACCCCTTGCCCAATACAATTTTAGAGGAACAACGGTGGCTCCTTTTTGTGTAATTTTTTCTCTCAATCTATTTATTTCAAGTCTATTAAGAAGGAGTTTTCTAGTTCTTATTGGATCACAATCTACATGACTTGAGGCTGATTTTAATGGTGCAATATGAGCACCAAAAAGAAAAAGCTCATTATTTTTATAAATAACATAGCTCTCTTTAATTTGGACTTTATTCTCTCTAAGACTTTTAACTTCCCAGCCTAGTAAACTTAGACCTGCCTCAAGACTTTGTTCGATAAAATAGTCATGCCTTGCTTTTTTATTCAAGGCAATAGTATTTGAATTATCTTTTTTATTTTTTGCCATGCATCGTATTTCTAAAAGTGCAATTGTTCCATATACACCTCAGCAAATGTTTGAGCTAGTTAATAACATCAATGACTATTCTCAATTTTTAAACTGGTGTGACTCTTCCTCTATTTTAAATGAATCTGGTAATCAAATCACTGCCTCAGTTCAGATTAATAAAAGTGGACTCAAACAAACATTTACAACTATCAATACTTTAACTCCATATCAATTGATTGAAATGAAACTACTGGATGGTCCTTTTGATGAACTTTGTGGAGAATGGCGATTTGAATCACTGGGTGCAAATGCTGCAAAAGTATATCTAGAACTTGAATTTAGCTTTAAATCAATGCTACTTGATATGACAATCTCCCCTGTTTTTAAAAGTATTGCTAACTCACAATTAGACGCTTTTGTTGATAGGGCAAAAAGTATTTATGGCTAAAATCATAGGCTTTAATAAACCATTTGGAGTGATTTGCCAATTCAGTGGTGAGGGTGATACATTAGCAAATTATATAAATATTCCAGATATATATCCTGTAGGTAGACTAGATAAAGACTCTGAAGGACTAGTCATACTTACTGATGATGGCAATCTTCAAAATCAAGTATCTAACCCGAAGTACAAAAAAATAAAAACTTATATTGTTCAGGTTGAAGGCGATATAAGTGAGTCCGCAACTTCCGCTCTTGAGGTTGGAGTTAAACTAAAAGATGGAATCACAAAACCAGCAAGTATCAAAAAAATTAATGAGCCAGACTGGCTTTGGGATAGATCAACTCCAATCCGAATTAGAAAAAATATACCAACCTCATGGATTGAAATCTCGATTACTGAAGGAAGAAATCGTCAAGTCAGAAGGATGACTGCAAGCGTTGGTTTCCCAACTCTAAGACTAATCAGAACAAAAATTGATCGATGGAAACTAGGGAACATTAAAGTTGGCTCATATGTCTCTTTTTAAACAAGCCTATGATGCTCTACTCTGCGATGATGTAGATGAAAAAATTATCTTAACGAGCAAACTAATTCGTTATCAGAGTCTGAAAGATATGGGGCCAAGATTCAAAATTAGAAAAATACCGATTCCCGGGCGACCGCTCAAGCCAACCTTAGTTAACTTTAGTGGAGCCCCAAAAAGAGATAAATCTGAACTAGGCATGATAAAGAATATTCATGCAATTTGCCATATTGAGTTTAATGCAATTAATTTAGCTCTTGATGCAATTTACAGATTCCAGGAGATGCCTATTGACTATTATTATGACTGGATTAAAGTTGCTACTGAAGAGTCCTATCACTTTACACTTCTAAGAAAATATCTTGAGAGTCTAAATTACCAGTATGGAAATTTTGATGCTCATAATGGCTTATGGCAGATGACAGTTGATACCGACTATGACGTGTTAGCAAGAATGGCTTTAGTTCCAAGAGTTCTTGAAGCAAGAGGATTGGATGTCACTCCAAGCATCAGAAAAAAATTTAGCGGCTCAAATTACAGCAAAATGGTTGAAATATTAGATATTATTTTTGAGGATGAAATTGGTCATGTAAAGATTGGTAACTCTTGGTATAAATATTTATGCAAAGAAAGGAGGATTGATCCAGTTAAAACTTTCGACCAGTTAATAAAAAAACATATCGGAACAAATTTGCGAGGGCCATTTAATATTGAAGCAAGACTTCTTTCAGATTTCACTCAAACTGAACTAGATTATTTGGAGCATCCCGAATTATTAAAGAATTAAGCGAGTTCATCCATAGCCTGATTTGCCAAAAGATCAGCCATATCATTTCCAGGATCATCACTATGACCTTTAACCCAGTGCCAGTTCACACTATATTTTTGATTGAGGATATCTAGCTGCTTCCATAGTTCAACGTTCTTTACTGGTTTTTTACCAGATGTTTTCCATCCTTTAGATTTCCAACCTTCAATCCATTCATTTATCCCTTGGATAACATACTTAGAATCTGTATATAAATCGATTATTATTTCATTTGATTTCACTGCCTCTAAAGCCTTAATGGCTGCAGTTAATTCCATTTTATTGTTGGTCGTATTAAGCTCTGAGCCTTTTAATTTTTTATCATGATCTTTATAACGAAGCCATACACCCCAACCCCCAACCCCTGGGTTGCCTCTACATCCACCATCTGTATAAATTAAAATTTTTTCCATAATTTATTTATCCACATTAATCTGAAACCAATATTCAAGTAATGCTAAGTGCCACAACCTAGACCCATTTAATGCAGTCATATAATCTCTTGGTGTATCAATTATTTTATTGATATATTGTTGATCAAAAACACCTCTATTGATGCACGCACTTGATAAAAGTATATCAGACATAAATTCCAAAAATTCACCCTGAATATACTTCAAAGCTGGCATTGGAAAATACCCTTTTTTTCGATCAATGACAGAATCTGGCAAAAGTCCCCTTGAAATATTCTTAAGTGGATATTTACCCTCTCCTTTCATTTTTAGGCTTGGTGGGATAGATAATGCCCATTCAACAAGATCAGTATCCATAAAAGGAACTCTTGCCTCTAATCCCCATGCCATAGTCATATTGTCAACTCGTTTAACTGGATCATCAACGATCAAACGAGTCATATCAGTTCTAAATACCTTGTCTATAAAAGAATCTGCGCCAGGCTTAGAAAATTCTTTATTTAGCCAATTATGTGTATGATCTTCTCCTTGATACTGAGATGCCACAGTTTGCAAATACTCCTCATGCGGCCTATCAACATAATGTTTTGAGAAGCGTGCAATCTCACTACCATTTTCTTTTGCCATTCTTGGATACCAAAAATATCCAGCAAAAGCCTCGTCAGCCCCTTGTCCAGACAATACAACCTTGGTATGTTTTGAAACCTGCTCTGAGAGGAGATAAAAAGCTACAGCATCTTGACCAACCATTGGTTCAGCCATATTCATAACAGCCTCTGATAATCTTGGGAGTACCTCTTGATTACTGACCTTATACTTCTTATGCTGAGTTTTAAATCGAGAAACAATTTGATCAGAATATTCAAATTCACTTCCAGCCTCATCATCAATGTCTTCAAAACCAATCGAGAAAGTTCGAATATCTTCATGGCCTGCTTCTTTAAGTAAAGCCACAATAAGAGATGAATCAAGACCACCAGAAAGTAAAACACCAATTGGAACATCAGATGCATCCATCCTTTTTGTAACTGCTGCAGTCAAAAGTTCATGTGTTCTTTCAATATAATCTTGATCTGAAATATTCCCTATGGGTCTCTTTGCACTCGGACTCCAGTAGGTTTTTTCTTGAATATGACCATCAGCATTTAGAATAATAAATGTTCCTGGTTTTAATTTTTGAATACCATTAATAATTGTATTTGGAGCAGGAACAACCCCATGCAAAGAGAGTTGTTGTTGAAGAGCAACAGGGTTTATACTTTTATCAAGATCCTGCGTAAGAAGCGCCTGTGAGTTAGAAGCAAATGTAAATGCCTTACTAGTAGCATTAAAATAAAATGGCTTAATTCCCATCCTATCCCTTGCAACAAATAGTTTTTGTGTCGTTTTATCCCAAATTGCAAAAGCAAACATTCCATCTAAACGTTCAAGACAGCCTTCACCCCAATAATGGTAAGCCTTTATAATTACTTCGGTATCAGAGTTTGAAAAAAATCTATAGCCATGACTAATCAATAAAGCTCGAAGTGATTTATAGTTATAGATTGTTCCATTAAAAATGAGCGTTAATCCAAGCTTTTCATCGACCATTGGTTGAGAACCTAAATTTGATAAATCGATAATACTTAGACGCTGATGTCCAAAACCTATTACTCCATGAAGCCACTTACCACTTGAATCAGGACCTCGTCGTGCAAGTTTGGACATCATTATATCTAAAGACTTTGAAGAAACTTTTTCACCATCAAAACGAAACTGGCCACAAATACCGCACATAAAATTTAACCCTAAAGTCTTAAAACTAAAATAAACTTATTACCCAAAATATAGATACATGTTGATTATTTCTATAATGAAGGTTATCTTAGAAATGTAAAATAGTCATTTTATCAAGTATTACTATCAAAAATGCCTCAAACACTCTACGATAAACTAATGAGCGCCCATAAAGTTTTAGAACAAGAGGGTTCAACGCTTATCTATATAGATCGTCAGCTAATTCACGAAGTTACATCTCCACAAGCTTTTGAGGGTTTGAACTTAGCAGGAAGAAAAATTTGGCGTAAACAAGCAAATCTAGCTGTTCCAGATCATAATGTTCCAACAACTGAAAGATCGAGTGGCGTTAGTAGCATTATTGATCCAATTTCCAGGCTTCAGGTTGAAACTTTAGATAAGAACTGTGAGTCATTTGATATTCAAGAAATTCAAATGAATGATATCCGCCAAGGCATAGTTCACGTAATTGGCCCAGAGCAAGGTGCAACTTTACCCGGTATGAGTATTGTTTGTGGTGACTCGCACACAACAACCCATGGAGCTCTTGGAGCACTAGCATTTGGCATAGGAACATCAGAAGTAGAGCATGTTCTTGCAACAGGATGCCTTTGGCAAAACAAGGCCAAAAATATGAAAATCGAGATCAATGGAGAATTAGCTACAAATGTTAGCGCTAAAGATCTTGCACTATATGTGATTGGAAAAATTGGAACTGCTGGTGGAACTGGATTTGCAATTGAGTTTTGTGGGAATACAATTGAAAATATGAGTATAGAAGGAAGAATGACACTTTGTAATATGTCAATTGAAGCTGGAGCAAAAGTGGGTCTAGTCTCAGTAGATGATAAAACAATTGATTATGTCAAAGGGAGACCTTTTGCTCCAACAGGAGACACTTGGGAATCAGCTCTTAAATATTGGCAAACTCTGCATAGTGACTCAGAATCTCATTTTGATGAGTCAATTTTAATTGATGCAAATGCAATTAAGCCTCAAGTGACCTGGGGAACCTCTCCTGAAATGGTTGTTGACATTAATGGCTCAACACCTGATCCAAAACTTGAGAAGGATGAAATAAAGGCAGAAAGTATTCGTAATGCATTAAAGTATATTCATTTAGAGCCAAATACATTGATGAGCACGGTAGCAATAGATAAGGTTTTTATAGGGTCTTGCACTAACTCAAGAATTGAAGATTTGAGAGCTGCAGCTTCTGTTGCAAAAGGTAAAAAAATTGCCAAAAATATTAAATTAGCGCTTGTTGTTCCTGGCTCTGGACTAGTAAAAAAACAAGCTGAAGAAGAGGGCCTTGATCAAATTTTTATAGATGCTGGATTTGAATGGCGCGAACCTGGCTGCTCAATGTGCTTAGCGATGAATGCAGATAAACTTGAGGCAGGAGAAAGGTGTGCGAGTACCTCTAATCGGAACTTTGAAGGTCGCCAAGGCCAGGGTTCATTTACACACCTTGTAAGCCCAAAAATTGCTGCAGCTACAGCGATTGCTGGAAGATTTTCAGGAGTCAGTTCATGAAAAATTTTACTTCCATGAGCTCCATTGCAATGCCCCTTGACCGTGCCAATATTGATACAGATGCTATCATTCCAAAGCAATTCTTAAAATCAATAAAAAGAAGTGGCTTCGGACCAAATTTATTTGATGAATGGCGCTATTTAGATCATGGAGAACCAGGCATGGATAATTCAAAACGTCCAATTAATCCTGAGTTTGTCTTAAATGATACAAAATACTCAGGCGCACAAATTCTACTCACCCGAAGAAATTTTGGATGCGGCTCCTCAAGAGAACATGCACCATGGGCTCTTGAGGACTATGGATTTAGAGCCATCATTGCGCCAAGTTTTGCAGATATTTTCTATAACAATTGTTTTAAGAATGGCATTCTACCAATCACTCTTAGTAGTGAAATCGTTGATAGCTTATTTAACTATTCTGGACAAATTTCTATAGACCTTAGTCAGCAAATTGTTAAAACAAATAATCATTCCTATAACTTTGAGGTTGATCCAGAAAGAAAAAGAAGACTCCTCAATGGTCTTGATGATATTGGTTTAACATTACAGAATGAGACTGAGATACGTTCATTTGAAAAAGAGCACTTTGCTAAATTTCCCTGGTTATGATTGGACACTTAAAAGGTAGAATTATAAGTAAAAACCCACCTGAAATTATCTTTGAGGTGGAAGGGGTTGGCTATGAAGTACTCTGCCCAATGTCTACCTTCTACGAACTAGACAATCTGTCTGAAGATATTTTATTATTCACTCATCTCAGCATTAAAGAAGATGCTCACACCTTGTTTGGATTCATTAACAAAGATGAAAAAAATGTTTTTAGAGAATTAATCAGAGTTAATGGCGTTGGACCTAAAGTAGCACTAGCGATCCTATCAAACCTAAGTGTTCACTCTCTAGTTGAATGCATCTCTACAGAAAATGCTGATTTACTTGCAAAAACTCCAGGAATTGGTAAAAAAACTGCGCTTAAACTAATAGTTGAACTACAAGATAGACTTGTAAAACTAGAACTAGATGAAAGCCTAAAGCCATCAAGAGATCTAAAGCAGAGCTCAAACCCCAACTCTAAACAGGCCATTGAAGCACTTCAATCCCTTGGTTTTAAAGCAAAAGAAGCAAATAAAATGGTTTCAAAAATTGAAGATCAAGATCTCAGTACTGAGCAGATAATTCGACAAGCTCTTCAAAACAAGTAGCTAAGCTGGCGATTTTTTCCTTGAGAATCTGACTCTAATCCTGCCAAGCATATTGATAAAGTCATAGTTCATAAGATACATACAAGGCAACAAAATCAGAGTTAAAAATGTGCCAAATATTAAGCCATAACCAAGCGCAAGAACCATTGGCTGAAGGAACACATCCGTACCACCAATACCGTAAGCAAGCGGTAATACACCAGCCATTGTTGTCAGTGTGGTTAGCACTACAGCTCTAAGACGATCTCTTGAGCCCCTTGCAATCCAAACCTTCTTATCTTCTAATTGTGCACTCTTATCCCTTATATAATTTAAGTGGCTGACCATCACTAGAGAGTCATTAACAATCACGCCCATCAGAGCTAAGGAGCCAGTTAACGCAAAGAAACTCAAAGGTTCTCCATGGAAATAAAAAGCCCAGATAACTCCAATCAGTGAAAATGGAACAGCGGCTAATACAAGCATAGGCTGTGAATAGGAATTAAAGAGTATAGCAAGAAGAAGGAAAATTCCAACGATAGCAACTACAAAAGCTCTTAGGAAGTCTTGCAGTGAATCAATTGATTCTTGAGCTCCGCCAGCAGTAATAATAGAAACCTGAGGATACTCGACTGAAGCATTAAGTTCTTTCAATGCTTTAGCTAAAATGGTAGTCTTCGATGGTGGCGGTCCTCTTCGAGCCGGCTCAGCTTCATTTAACTGAGCTTCATCAGATTTAACATTAAGCGACTGATTATCATCAGTATTTATAATTTCATCAACTTTTGTTGGCCTTCCCCTAGGACGCCCATCAGCAATGCTTGCAGTAACTTTAATAGAGCGATCTCCATCCAAGTGATTGTAATCTGGCTCTCCTTCAATCTCACGTAACGTTGAAAACTGACTCATTGGTATCAAGTTACCTTGACGGTTTTTTACAGCTGTATTTTTGATAAAGTTTTCAGTGTAGTCTTTCTCACCAATATAAATCCTTACGTCTTCTTCTTTACCTGCTATCGTAGCATCAGTAACGTAAGAACCTGAAAAAGCAGTCCTAAGATGTCTATAAACAGATTGATAATCAACACCTAGGCGAGCCATTTCATCAAAATCAAGAACTGTTTCAATCCTTGGTTTACCAATCTCATCATTTCGATTAATGTTGTCAACACCATCAATTGAATTTAATATTTCTTCAAGCCTATCAGCTGCAAGTGCTCTCTGAGCATCACTCTCTGAGACAAGAGTTACCTCTATATCTGCGCCTTGAGGTGGCCCAGGTCTCAGTAAAGAGATGCGAATTTCTTCAGCGCCTTCTACATTTTTTACTAGCTCTTTAAGTTTTTCCTGCATATCTTCAGCAGGTCTCTCTCTATCACTCGTTGGCGTAAGGGCAATCTCAATATCGGCTCTATTTGTGAAGTAACTCCCAATGGTACTAGTGTATGACTTCAGGTCATCACCAATTTCACTCACTATCAAGTTTTCAATATCAATAACGATATTCTCAGTATAAGACGCTGAGCTTCCATTAGGTGCCTCAATGTTTGCAAACATTACTGTTGCCCCTCTCGATGGAAACAGATTGAATGGTATATTTTTCATGGCAAACATTGCCGAATACACAAGCAATCCTATAAACAAAGGAACAATGAGATAGCGCCACTTTAGGATACGAACCATACATTTATTGTAGAAATTTTCAACAGGCACAAACCACCTCTTTTGCTTTTCAACTTTATTAGTTGCCAAGTGTGCTGGAAGAGCAAAAGTAATTTCTAAAAATGAGATTGCTAATGCAAACAAAACTACAACAGGCAAGACATAGATAAATTTACCGAGTATGCCAGACATTAAGAAAAATGAAGACATCACAAGCATGGTAGATATGATAGTTGTAACTACAGGCATAATGACTCGCTTTAAGCCCATCACTACATTCTTATAGAGATTCCCTTCTTTTGATTTATAGTGGTGAATACTCTCAGCAATGACAATACTATCGTCCACAACAATACCAAGCACAAGAATAAATCCTGAAAGGGATATTAAGTTAATAGTATTACCAGTCAAACCAAGTCCAAATACAGTACCTAAAAGAGTTACAGGAATACTCACTGCGACCCAAAAAGCGGTTTTCAATGAGAGAAATACTCCCAAAACAACTAAAACTAGTGCGAGCCCAATGTAGCCATTTTTGATGATAATATCGAGCCTATTTGAAACTGCCTCTGACGAGTCATCCGTGTAAAAAATATTGATATCGTCTGGTATATTTTTCTTGAGTTCAGCTACACGATCCCTAACCCTTTTAACAGTTCTGATAATATCTGCTTGGGGTTGTTTTTTGACTTGAAGGACAAAGCCCTTAGTTCCATTAACTCGAGTAATAGAGGTTTCTTCTTCTTGCCCCCTAAAGACTTCAGCAATATCACCAAGCCTTATGACAGGCCCATCAAAACTCGACTTGATAACAACATCTTTAATATCATCAATACTTTCAAACTCAGAGAGTATTACGATATTTTTCTCTAGACTTTCCTGATTGTTGCCGCCAACAGTAAATCGAGCATTTCTGCTTGAAATAGCAGATATTACTTCATTAATTGACATCTTGTATTTATTAAGCTTATCTGGGTTAACTTTAATTTGTATTTCACTATCCAGGTAACTCGGGTTATCGACTGAAGCCACACCTTTAATCCTAGATATAGCCACCTGAAGCTCATCAGTGATTTGCCTTGCCTGGTTAAAGTTACCAGATGTGCTATCAACATTAAGAGTGACAACTGGAAATTCTGTGACATTAAAATCAATTACTTGAGGTAGGTCTGTAACCTCTTCAGGGAAAGCTTTGACACGGTTTACTGCATTACGGACATCATTTTTTACTGTTGTGACAACCTTAAGATCTGCTTCGAGGGTGACAATAATGCTTGAAATACCTTCTCGAGAGGAAGATGTAATTTCTTTAATTCCACTAACACTTAATAATTCTTCTTCAATAATATTTGTTACAGATTTTTCAACGTCTTCAGGAGAAGCGCCAGGATATGATGTAGTTACGCTTAGCACTTCAAAGTCTACAGTAGGAAATTGATCACGCTGCATCCCAACGACTGATAGAACGCCAATAGCAATAAAGGCAAGAGAGAAGACGAGCGCAAATTTCTTCTGTCTAACCAGAAAATCTAAAAAAGAATCCATATTAAGCTATTGTTTTAAGAAAAAATGTGATTATATAGGCATTAAAATGAAGAAACAATGTAGATTGAATGAATATCTAGTTTGATAAAGCTAGATATACTATGAGCTCCTTGCGCGCTTTCTTTGATTTTCAGTAAGCAATCTTTTACGAATTCTAATATTGTTTGGTGTGACTTCTACCAATTCATCATCATCAATAAACTCTAGAGCTTGTTCTAAATCAAGGCTAATCTTAGGCGTTAAAGCAACCGCTTCATCGGTTCCTGATGCTCGAACATTAGTGAGTTGCTTTCCTTTCATGACATTGATAACAAGGTCTTTATCTCGCGTGTTTATCCCAACAACCATTCCTTCGTAAATATCCTCACCGTGACCTACAAAAAACTTTCCACTTTTTTGGAGGTTAAATATGGCATAAGCAACTGATTTACCCTGATTCATAGATATAAGTGATCCGTTCGTTCTTTGTCCAATCCTTCCATCTTTTTGTGGTCTATAAGAGTCAAATGATGAATACATCAATCCAGTTCCAGTTGTCGCAGTAAGAAACTCAGTCCTGAAACCTATTAACCCTCTAGCTGGGATAATAAAGTCAAGTTTTACGCGCCCTTTACCATCAGGAGTCATATTAGTCAGTTCACCCTTTCTTTCACCTAATTTTTCCATAACAGAGCCTTGATGAGCAGACTCAACATCAACTGTAAGCTCCTCAAAAGGCTCGCATACTGTTCCATCAATTTCTTTAAGAATGACTTGTGGCCTTCCAACAGAAAGCTCAAACCCTTCTCTTCTCATTGTCTCTATTAAAATAGAGAGATGCAATTCACCTCTTCCAGAGACCAAAAACTCTGATGAATCCTGCGTATTTTCAACTCTTAGGGCAACGTTATAAATTAGCTCTTTATCAAGCCTTTCTCTTATATTTCTAGAAGTTATATACTTTCCATCTAACCCAGCAAAAGGGGAATCATTTACTCTAAAAGCCATACTTACTGTTGGTTCATCAACGCTTAAAGGAGGCAAAGCCTCAACTTTCGATGAGTCACAAATAGTATCAGAAATTGATATATTTTCTATTCCCACTATGCCAACAATGTCACCAGCATTAGCAGAACTGACTTCATGCCTGTCCAAACCATTAAAGCCAAGTAACTGAACAATTTTTACATTACGTTTAGAGCCATCAGGAGTAATTAAAACGTTTTGCATGTTCTTTTTAGCAACGCCTCTTTCAATTCTCCCTATACCAATGGCGCCAACAAATGAAGAATAGTCTAATGATGTAATTTGCATCTGAAAAGGGCCATCTAGATCAACCTCAGGAGCAGGCGCCTTGCCTACAATAACCTGGAACATGGGAGTCATATCTCCATCTCTAACACTATCGTCTTCTGAAGCGTAACCCCCTAGTGCTGAAGCGTATATCACTGGAAAATCTAATTGCTCTTCTGTAGCACCTAATTGATCAAAAAGTTCAAATACTTGATCAATTACCCAGTCAGGCCTAGCACTTGGTCTATCAATTTTATTGATAACCACGATAGGATTGAGGCCTTGCTCAAAAGCTTTTTTGGTAACAAAACGAGTCTGAGGCATAGGGCCATCAACTGCATCTACCAATAGTAGGACGCTATCAACCATCGAGAGAACTCTCTCAACCTCGCCTCCAAAATCAGCATGGCCAGGTGTATCAACAATATTGATTCTATAATCACCCCACTTAATAGCAGTATTCTTTGAGCTGATTGTAATTCCTCTTTCTTTTTCAAGATCATTAGAATCCATCATTCTGTCAGTAGCCTGAAAACGATCATCAAAAGTTTGAGACTGAGATAACAACTTATCTACAAGTGTTGTTTTTCCATGATCAACGTGAGCAATGATTGCAATATTTCTTAAATTGACTGCCATAAAATTGTTTTTCAAAAAAATCGATGGCACATTATCCCGTAAAAATTCACCATACCCAACATAAATGAAAAATCAATTTATTTTTGATTAAAGCACTTATCTTATAAAATGAATCTTACTTACTACTAATAATTTGAATTGTGGCAAAAAAAGGAAGCTCTCGTCGCTGGATGCATGAACATTTGAGTGATGAATTTGTAAAAAAAGCACAAAAAGAAGGCTATCGCTCTAGAGCTGTTTATAAACTTCTAGAAATCATTGAAAAAAATGGAATTATTAGAAATGGTGACAAGGTTTTAGATCTGGGCGCTGCACCTGGCGGCTGGTCTCAAGTTGCCTCAAAATTTGTTGGCTCTCAAGGTAAAGTTATTGCAAGTGATATTTTGCCCATTGAAACAATTGATGGGGTTGATTTTCTCCAAGGTGATTTTACAGAGCAGTCAGTTTATGATGATTTATTGGTCATGGCAGATGGCGGTAAAGTAACTGTGGTTCTCTCTGATATGGCGCCAAATATGAGTGGCCAATTATCAGTTGATCAGCCTAAGTCAATGTACCTTGCTGAACTTGCAATTGAAATGGCCATTAAAACACTAGAGCCAAATGGAAGCTTCATTGTCAAAGTTTTTCAGGGTGACGGCTTTGATGAGTTTGTTCAAACTGCAAAAAAAGCATTTAAGAAAGTTGTAGTGATTAAACCAAAAGCTTCTCGTCCTAGATCTAAAGAAGTATATTTATTAGCAAGTCAGTTAAAATAAATCTCTATGCAAAATTTCACTGAAATACAAGCTCTCATGAAGAGCGAACTAGAACTAATGGATAAGATTCTAGTCAATCGACTTGATTCCAATGTTGACTTGATTAGTCAGATGAGTCACTACATTATCAACTCTGGTGGAAAACGCATAAGACCTCTGCTGCTTCTTTTGTGTGCAAAAGCCACAAACTATGATGGTGATCATCATTACTCGATGGCAGTTGTGATTGAACTTATTCATACTGCAACACTACTGCATGATGATGTAGTCGACCAGTCATCAACCCGTCGCGGTCAAGAGACTGCAAATGAGTTATGGGGAAATGCCCCAAGCATTCTAGTGGGAGATTTTCTTTATTCTAGAGCCTTTGAAATTATGGTTGAACCAAACTCAATGGCAGTTATGAAAATCTTGTCAAAAGCTACTAACCAGATTTCTGAGGGTGAAGTTCTCCAATTATTAAATATTAAAAATGCCAAAGTCACTCAATCTGAATACTTTAACGTTATTGAAAGAAAGACAGCCTGTCTATTTAAGGCAGCTTGCCAAATAGCTGGCATTTTATCTAAGTCTGATAAAAATATAATTGAAGCACTTGGTAGCTTTGGAATACACCTTGGAAATGCTTTTCAAGTCATTGATGACACTTTAGATTATGAATCTAACTCAATAGTAATCGGTAAGGAGATTGGGGATGACTTGTCTGAAGGAAAGGTCACATTACCAATGATTTATGCATTAGAACAAACAAGTGGTGCTGAGAATAAAATACTCTATGATGCGATTCAAGAAGCTGACTCGTCTAATATTGAAAACATTGTTGAGATTCTTTTAAGTGTTGATGCATTTCAATACAGTCGAAAAATAGCAAGAGAACAGTCAAATAGAGCCATAGAATCTCTTGACTTAATCCCAAGTTCAGAATATAAATCAGCTTTAAAACTTTTGTGTGAGCTGTCCCTAGAAAGAAATTCTTAGTTCAATTAATGCTCACTCCGAAACTTAAACAGCAGATTCGAGATTCTTTTGATGGTGCAAAAACTCAATTGAGTAATTTTAGTAATCGATCATCCCAAAACAAAATGATTGCTGAAATTTCAAAAACCTTGATGAGTGAATATCCCAATAAGAATCCAATTATCTGCGTTGAAGCGCCAACTGGAACAGGTAAAACTATGGCTTATCTTGTGAGCTGTCTTCCCATTGCGAAAACACGAAATAAGAAACTTGTTATTGCATCAGCAAATGTTGCACTTCAAGAGCAAATTCTTAACAAAGATATCGTTGAAGCAAAAAAATACTCGTCTGTAGATTTTGAATATGCTTTGGCAAAAGGCAGATCTAGATATGTCTGTATTAGAAATTTAATCAATCTTACAGAAGAAAATTCAAACTCCCCAGCACTATTTGAGGATGCACTCCTGTGGGATGAAAAACCAACTAAAAGTGATTTGGATCAACTATCAGATATGGCTGATAGCTACACATCAACCAAATGGAGTGGTGAGATTGACGATCTGGAGAGACCACCAGATAACAGCCTTTGGCAAAAAATTGCTTGCAATAGATTTACCTGCAATTCAAAGAATTGCGAATTTTATAATGATTGCTCTTTTTTTAAAGCCAGAAAGAAGGCATCCCAGTCAGATGTAATTATTGCAAACCACGACCTTGTCCTCGCTGATATTATTAATGGAAACAATGTTCTTCCAGATGTAGAAGATTGTATCTTTGTGTTTGATGAAGCCCACCATTTATCTCAAAAGGCTCTCTCTCATTTTTCAGTGGGTGGAAGCACTGAATTTATGAAGACCTCAATTCGCCAATTCCAGAGCGCGACAGATCAAATCATTAAAATCACAAAATCTAAAACCTCTAACAATTACATTGAAAAAGTTGACACCGCTATAAATGATCTCTCTGATTTACTGACTAATCTAGATTATTCAGATGACGTTTTCCTTTTTCCTATTACTGGTATACCAGATGAAATAACAAATCTTACTAAACAAATATTCATTCTATTTAACTCTGCTTACAATGATTTTTATGAGCAAAAAGAGCTTTGGGAGGATTATGTTAAAACTTACAAAATAGAGCGAGCAACCACTGATAACTTGAACAATATAATTGGTCAAAATAATCAGAATTTATCTTCCATTCTATCTCTTCTAACTACATTCAATCAAACTCCTGATCCGAGTAAGCCGCCCTCAAGTAATTGGATTAGTTGTTCTAGACTTACAAATAAAAAAAATAATTATCAACTAAATTCTGCAAAAATAGATGTCTCAAGTTCACTTGATCAAATGATATGGTCTAAAGCTGCTGGTGTGGTTTTAACATCAGCTACTTTAACGGCACTTGGTAGTTTTAATAGGCTCAATCAACAGCTGGGTTTAGCGCCTTCTGAAAATCAATATCTCAGATTAGCATCACCTTTTAATCACAACTCAGTTGAATTTAAAATTGCTAAGTTTAAAGCAAGCCCTACAAATACATTTGATCATACTCAAGAGGTTGCACTTGAATTAAAAAATCGTATCGATACTAAATCTGCAACTCTTGTTTTATTTGCCTCAAATAGTCAAATGCAAAATGTTGCAGATGTAATCGAAAAATCAATAGATTGTGAGCTATTAATCCAAGGTGAATATAGTAAAAAAAACATCTTAGAAAGACATATTGAGAACAGAAAAAACGGCAAAGGCAGTATTATTTTTGGGTTAGATAGTTTTGCGGAGGGTGTCGACCTTAAGGGTGATAACTTAAATCATGTATTCATAGCTAAACTTAGATTTAGCGTTCCAACCTCTCCCATAGAAATGACCACTCAATCTTATCTTGAATCATTGAATAGAAATTCGTTTATGGAGATATCACTTCCAGATGCTTCATTAAGACTTATTCAAGCTAGTGGAAGGCTTATTAGAACTGAAACTGATACTGGAACAATTACGATTTTTGATAACAGATTGGTAAATAAGTTTTATGGCAAGCTTTTGATAGAAGCACTCCCAGAATTTAAAGTAGTAATAGAATAGACCTTGACCTAGATACTAAATCGTTTTTAAGTTCTTCCACTATTACTCTCTCAATAATTTTTTACAACTTTTTTTAAAAAAATATATTTTGTATACGAGCTAAAAAATATGAACTACATAACATAAAATACATTTTAATAACATAAGAGAATTATCGTTAAAAATGCAGCCAAAAAATCGCAGTAAAGAAAGTCAAAAAGTAACCCTAGTTGGCGCTTTCATTGATTTCATTCTTGCTGTCATAAAAATTGTCCTAGGTTTTATTGGGCAATCAGGTGCTTTAATTGCCGATGGAATTCATTCATTTTCTGATTTAATAACTGATTGGGTTACTTGGTATGCTGCAAAACTTTCAGGCGATGCTCCAGATGATGATCACCCGTATGGACATGAAAGATTCGAAACGGTTGCAACTCTCGGGTTAAGTATTTTTTTAGCAATTGTTGGTACCATTATTATTTTTGATGGCTTTGGTCGTTTTTCTAATCCTAACGAACTAAAACATGAAAGCTGGTTAATAGCTGCTGCGACTTTATCCATTCTTAGTAAAGAAGGCTTGTATTGGTATACAGTAAAAGTTGCTAAGAATGTTAAATCAGATCTTCTAAGGGCAAATGCCTGGCATCACCGAACGGATGCTTTCTCCTCTATTGTTGTCGTTATAGGAATTATTGGCGCTGCTAATGGATATTTTTTCTTTGATAGTGTTGCTGCTATTCTTGTTGGAGTCCTAATTATTTATATAGGTTGGCAACTTGGATTTGAGGCAACCAAGGAATTAGTTGATACTTCAATTGATCAAGAAGATATTAAAGCACTTCATTTAGCTTTATCTGAAATAAAAGGAGTTAAAAGTGTCCATACTCTCAGAACAAGAAAGGTTGGACATAAAAAATCTGCTGATGTTCATGTTCAAGTTAATCCTTTCTTATCAGTTAGCGAGGGTCATATAATCAGTGTTAGTGTTGAGCGTGTTGCTAAAGAATGCATTGAAGAACTTGATGATGTTACAGTTCATATAGATCCTGAAAATGACGAAGTAAAAGATGATACGCCCTACAAAGACCTTCCAGAGCGTGCTCAAGCCCTAAAAATTATTAGTCAATCTTTAAAACTTGAAAATATTAATTACAAGATTGAGAAAACTCAACTTCATTATTTAGAAGGAGAGATACTGGTTGATTTTTATCTATCAATAGATTATCTAAAAAATAACACAATAGAAGAGATTCAATCAAAGCTCAGTTTAGCACTTGAAAAGCTTCCAGGATTTGGTCAAGTTAAAGTTTACTATAGTTAAACTTATAGCGCATGATAACCATGGCAAATAGCGCCTGCAAGAGCATCACCTGCATCAGCTTGTGGCGCTTTATTTAGTTTCAAGAGTTGCTGAACCATAAATGAAACTTGCTCCTTTGTGGCATGACCCCTTCCTACAACTGCTTTTTTTATCTGATTAGCCGTGTAATCAATAATTGGAATCCCTTTCCCGCCTGTAGCTGAAATAATTGCGCCTCGAGCATGCCCCAGTTTTATCGCAGCATCGGGGTTTGGCCTATCTGGCCGCATAAAAACTCTTTCAACCACAACAATATCGACCTCGTGTTTATCAATAATTTCTTTAATTCCTTCATAGATAGTAATTATCCTGTCGTTTAAATCACCCTTTGTTCTTATACATCCACTATTGATATATGAAAACTTAAGTTTATTGGCTTCTATTAAGCCAAAACCAGTAATTCTTGAGCCAGGATCTATGCCGAGTATTTTCATGAAGCTATTCTATCAGCTAAGTAAATACAAGCCAGTATTTTAGTAAAAAAGATATAATGCGTTTTAATTTTTAACAAGGGAGGCATAATGTCCGTTATTGAACTATCACAATCCAACTTTGATGAAACATTAAGCAGCAATGACATTGTCATCATTGATTTTTGGGCGCCTTGGTGTGGACCATGTCTTCAATTTGCCCCTACGTTCAAGGAAGCCTCTGAAAAAATTGATGGAGTAGCTTTTGCAAAAGTAAACACTGAAGATGAACAGGCACTTGGTGCACACTTTGGAATAAGATCAATCCCCACCCTAATTATCTTTAGGGAACAAATCGGAATCTTCTCACAGCCTGGCTCAATGACAGCAAAAGATTTAGAAGATTTACTGGATAAGGCTAAATCCATTGATATGGATGAAGTGAGAAAGGAACTAGAAAACCAGAAGCAGCCTTAAAGTAAAAAATCTAAATATTTTTTTTCATTAAAACCTACTATAACCTCATCATCTTTAATGAGTACTGGCCTCTTAATGAGAGTTGGATATTTTGATATTAGTTCATAACCAATACTTTGTTTTTCATCATCTGATAAAGTCCTATAGGTTGTTGATCTTCTATTAACCAACTGTTCAATCCCGACAGCTTTCTTAAGGTGCTCATATTGTTTTTCTAATATTGGCCTCTCTCTATAGTCAATAAATTCATATGATATAGAATGACTTGTAAGAAACTTTACAGCCTTTTTGACTCTATCACAATTCTTTATTCCATATATAGTGACAACATTACTCATTTTTTAAACTTCTAGTAGGAATGTAACTGGTCCATCATTTAAAAGAGCGACACTCATATCTGCACCAAAAATACCGCATTCAGTTTTAAGATTAAATACTCTAGTTTTTTCTACAAAATAGTTATAGAGAATTTCCGCTTCAGCTGGAGGCATTGCAGTCGAAAAGCCTGCACGTGTTCCATTCTTTGTATCAGCAGCTAGTGTAAACTGTGAGACAAGCAAAATATCACCTGCAATATCTTTAAGACTCAGATTCATCTTTTGATTCTCATCAGGAAAGACTCGATATGAGAGAACCTTGTTAATCATTTTATCGGCATCAACTTCACTATCTTGCTTTTCGAGGCCTAGAAAAACTAAAAGACCTTTATTAATTTTTCCAACGACTTTTCCACTGACTTCGACGTGTGAAGAACTAACTCTCTGAATTAAAGCCTTCATCTAACTACGAAGAAAGATAAGAGATATCAGCAACAGATAAAAATAATACTCTTATTCGTCTGATTAAGGCAAGTCTTGAACTTTTTAATTTTTCATCGTCAGCGTTAACCATGACATTGTCAAAGAACGAATCAATTAAGTCCTTTAAATCAATTAAAGATTTCATGACTTCCTTATAGTCTTTGATTTCTGATAACTGTTTAGATAATGACACAGTGGCATTGAAAAGCTTAACCTCTGAGTCATCGATTAATATCTTGGGGTTTAGTTTTTCATTTTTTTCATTAGAATCTTTAAGAATATTTGCAATCCTTTTGTTTGATTCAATCAAACTCTTAGAGTCTTCGCTTTGAGTAAATTCACTAAGCGCTTCAACCCTTAGATGAAAATCTAAAGGAGAATCCGGAGATACAGCCAAAACCGCCTCATAAACATTACGATCAATATTTGCATCTTTGTAATAAGCTTTAAGTCTATCCATCATAAAGCTATAGATGGCATCACCACATCCTTTATCAACCTCTTTTAGATGCAGATTTAATGAATAATCAATCAGTGACTTGAGGTTTAATTCTATTTTGGCCTCAAGCAAAATTCTTAACAGCCCAAGGGCAAGTCTTCTTAGCGCATAAGGATCTTTAGAGCCAGTAGGTGCTTGACCAATCCCATAGATTCCAGTTATTGTATCTAGTTTATCAGCAATCGCAACAACAAGCCCTTCACGAGTAGATGGAACTTTATCACCTGAAAATCTTGGCTGATAATGCTCTCGTATTGCCAATGAAACAGCTTTGGATTCGCCATCATTAAGTGCATAGTATCCACCCATAATTCCTTGAAGGTCAGCAAACTCGCCAACCATCTCACTTAATAGATCAGATTTTGACAACAAACCTGCTCTTGCAGATATTTTTTTATCAAATCCAACTAGATTTGCAATATACGAACTAAGACTTTCTATGCGTTTTGCTTTTTGACCCATCGATCCTAATGACTTCATAAACATGACGCCATCTAAATCAGGCAGCCTTTCCTCAAGCCTTTTAGCCTTATCTTGGCTCCAGAAAAACTCTGAATCAGCTAATCTAGGATGAATAACTCTTTCATTTCCGTCAACAATTACCTGAAGGTTAGTTGATTCAATATTGGCAACAGAGATAAATAGTGGCAATAATTTACCTTTACTATCAACCAAATGAAAATATTTTTGATGTAATTTCATTGCCGAAATAATCGCTTCTTGAGGGATATCTAAGAACTTCTTATCAAAACCGCCTGAGAATGCCCTTGGATACTCAACTAGAGCACAAACTTCATCAAGAAGAGATTCATCAATAACCACTTCAGCGTCATTTTTTTGAGCAACAGATAAAACCTGATCTCGAATAAGCTCCTTTCTCTTGGAAAAATCAACCAAAATTTCAGCATTATCACTCATAATTTGCTCGTAGTCCTTGGCATGAGATAAATCTATGCTTGACTCTTTAAATCTTAAGCCCCTAGTCGCCCTGCCGCTTTCAAGACCCATTATTTTGGCAGGAACAACATTCTTATCAAGCATTAAAACTAACCAATGAACCGGTCTGACAAAAGAATAATCAGTGCTTCCCCATCTCATTGCTCTGATTATTGGAATATTTTTTATTGACTTTTCAATTGCCTGTGGCAATAAGTCGCTAATGAGTTGACCAGACTCCTCTTTAGAATAAAAAAAGTATTCTTTGCCACCTAACTCTTTTTTCTCAAGATCGGTTACATCAACCCCACATGATTTAGCAAAACCATTAATGGCCATTTCAGGTGATTGAGTAGAAGGGCCTTTTTTTTCAATAATTTGATCTTTCTGCTTGCTTTGAAGTGCAATAATCGATATTGCCAAACGCCTAGGAGTCGCAAATGCTTTAATAGTATCTAAGCCAATATTAAGTTTTTCAAACTCTAAACTAAGGTTGTCTTTTAGAGAGTTAGAAAGCTTTAATAGAAGCTTTGGAGGCAATTCTTCTGTGCCAAGTTCTAGTAGAAAGTCGTGCGTTTTCATGCTTAATATTTTAACTTAGTGTTTACTGACATTTAGTTTGATATAGCTGTGAAGACAGTTAATCTAGTTAACAACAAATATAAAAATAAATTCTTCATCAAAAACTGCCTCTTCAGGAGCAGCAGGAAGTGGTGATGATTTATAAACAGCTCTCTCAATTGAATCAATAAATGATTTCGCTTTTGAACTGCTTCCAACATTAGTTTTCTGAACATTTACTGCTTTAACTTTCCCTTCTCTGTCTTGAAGTACATATACTTCAGCCCTCCAGTCTTCTTCAGCACCTTGATATCGCCAGATAGACTTAACTTTTGCCCCAATACTATTAATCCAAGCATTTTTAAGAATAGCTCTTTGGTCTTCAATAATCAAAGATCTAGCCAAATCTTGCTCTGCCTGAACCTCTTGAGTTAGAAGACGTTGATATTGTTCTTTTTCATAAGCTAGCTGCTGCGCTGTCCTTTCTGCTTCAAGCTCATCAAGTCTAATACGCTCATCTTCAGTAAGTTTTTTCGCAATATCAGTTTGCTCTTCTGCCTCTTTAACTTTTTCTTCTTCGAGTTTAAGTTTTTCTTCTGCCTCTTTCACCTTTGCTTCTTCGAGCTTACGTTTCTTTTCTGCCTCTTTCACCTTTGCTTCTTCGAGCTTACGTTTCTTTTCTGCCTCTCTAGCTTTGTCTTCTTCAGCTTTTCTCTTCTCTTCTGCTTTCTTAACCTGCTTAGCAACCTCTTGAGCTAAAATTTCAGCTTCTTTAGCTTTCTCTTCAGCTAATTTTTCGGCTTCTTTAACAGCATCTTTTGCTTTTAGCTCTTCTTCTTTGCGTTTCTCTTTAGCTTCCTTAGCAAGAATTTCAGCCTCCTTTGCTAACATTTCAGCTTCTTTGGCCTCTTGTGCAGCTTCTTTAGCAAGAATTTCAGCCTCTTTAGTTCTTGCCTCTTCAGCTTTACGCTTTAACTCAGCAAGCTTTGTTTTGACTTCTTCCGCCTTACGAAGAGCTTCAGCTGCTGCCTTTTGTTTTTCAGCTTCTAGCACCTGAATTTCAGCTTCCTTCGTTTTAGCCTCCTCAGCAATTCTTTTTGCTTCAGCTTCTTTTGCTTTTAATTCTTCAGCTTTTGTTTTTGTCTCAGCTTCTGCAATTTTTTCAACCGCTTTGGAAGCTAATATTTCCGCCTCTTTTGTTTTTTCTTCTTCAGCCTTTCTTTTAACCTCTGCAAAAACTTTTTGAGCCTTAGCTTTTAACGCTTCCTGTTCAGCAACTTTTTGATCTTTTTTAGCAGTTTCTGAGCGCTTTTCCTCATTCTTTAGTTTTTGTTGCTTCTGTTTTTCAACATCTTTCAGTCGATCTTGCTCAGCTTCAATAATCTCCATATCAATCATTACTGCTTGTACAGGTGCCGCTTGAGATACTGCTGATGCTTGCTGTGGCGCTTCCCAGCGCTCAACATTGGCATAAAGAAGTCCAAAGAGAAGTGCTGCATGCAAAATAACGGCTGCCCAAAAAGCAATCGGATGTTTTTTAGAAATTTTGACCATCGGTTTCATCATTGTATTGATGAGCCCTAAAGTAAAAATAACAAGCTTTTTAGAATATTTATAAAGAAAGGCTAAAGTTTTTTTCAGATAAGCTAAAAACTTTGAGTCACCAGTAACCTCAAGATCTTCAGACTTTATCTTGTCATTTTTTTGAGTCGCAGATGCTGTTTTTTTAAAAAACAGACTTCTGATAGAGCTGGCAATCTTTTTAACAAAATTCATAAATATAAATCAGTTAATTTGGGTTTTCGGTCATAAAACCTACTTTATCAATCTTACTATACTGCTTTAATATAGCAATAATCTCAATGACTTTTTCATATTCAACTTTTTTGTCACCTCTAACAAAAACCTGCATATCAGGAAATATCTCCTTACGAGCAAGGATTTGATTAATGGCAACATTTAATGATACTGGCTCAAGATCTTCAATTTCATCCACGCCAGGACTGGTCATAGGATTAATAAAATAATTGCCGTCAACATCAACAGAAATAATGGTAGGTTGCTGATCTTGATAATCGACGACATTGGCGGGTGCGCTTGGCAAGTCAACCTCAACTCCCTGCTCAATAATTGGCGTAGTCATCATAAAGATGACCAGCAGTACCAGCATTACATCAATATAGGGAACAATATTGATATCTGCATGAATATCTGGTCTTGAACGCTTTGGAAGTTCGATCATTTTTGTCTCTGAAGAATGACAAATATTTCTTCAACAAAGGCAGTGTATTTGTTTCCAATTTCTTCTACTTGTGATACTAATCTGTTATAGGCTATAGTCGCTGGTATTGCAGCAAATAAACCAAAAGCAGTCGCAATAAGAGCTTCAGCAATACCAGGAGCAACGACAGCAATCGTAGCCTGCTTTACTGATGCAAGGCCGATGAAAGAGTGCATAATCCCCCAAACTGTTCCAAAAAGACCAATATAAGGGCTTGATGAGGCAATCATAGCAAGAATAGATAGACTTGAGTCTAAGCGGTCTATTTCATTGCTCGCAGAGGTATTCATTGACCTATACGCCCGCTCAGAATTCATTATAAGCGATTGATTAGTGGTAGACTTTGTATGTGTAAATTCTTTGTAGCCAGAGCCAAAAATATCCTCCATTGCAGTCCAATCTGAAGCAAGGGGAGGTAGATTTTTGTATAAAGCAGCTAACTTGTCATTCCTTTCAAACTCTTCATGGAAATTTTCAATATCATTAGATGCATCCATCAAAATCTTTTTCTTAGACATTATGACGGTCCAAGAATAAATCGACATCAAAACCAAAATAATCATAACTAGCTGAACTACAAGCCCTGCATTAAAGATTAGACTGACTATTGATAAACTATTTTCTTCCATTAAGTTTCTCCAAGATTTCTTGCGGAAAAGCGCAAGGTTTTAAATTATTTTTTAAGACAGAAACTACCTTGACTTCTGCATTAAATAATACCGTATTTTTCTCTAAATTCAGAATTTTCTGAGCAAAAATTAGACTCGCATTATTAATTAATTTGATACTCGTTTGAACTTCAATCATATCATCTAAAAATGCGGGTGATAAGTAATCAGCACTCAGTGATTTAACAACAAAAACTAGATTTTTTTCTTTAGCCTGAATACTCTGCTCAAATCCAAGTTCACGGAGATACTCAGTTCTTCCTCTTTCTATAAACTTTAGATAGTTGGCATAGAAAACAACACCACCAGCATCCGTATCCTCATAATAAACTCTAAATCTTTGCTGATTCATTTACCAAATAAATCTTGTGCTTGTGTCTGCCTAACTTCACCCAAATGAGAAAAAGCAAGATCAGTCGCAATTCGACCCCTAGGAGTTCTCATAATAAAACCCTGCTGAAGAAGGTACGGCTCAATCATATCCTCTAAAGTTATTCTCTCTTCGCCCAGAGCGGTTGCCAAAGTATCCAAGCCCACAGGACCTGCTGAGAATTTATTAATGATTAGGCTCAAATAATCTCTATCGAGTTGTTCAAGACCAGCTTCGTCAACTTTTAGAGTCTCAAGTGCCTCTTTTGCAATTCCAACATTGATAATTCCTTTTGTTTTGACATCTGCAAAATCACGAACCCTTCTTAATAGACGATTTGCAATTCGCGGGGTTCCTCTTGAGCGTTTTGCAATCTCTTCTGACCCTTGTTTTTCTATTGTGATATTTAATATTGAAGCCGACCGCTCTATGATCTCTTGAAGTTCCTTAAGCTTATAAAAAGATAGCCGATGAACAATACCAAATCTATCCCTAAGAGGTGAGGTGAGCATTCCAGCTCTCGTTGTTGCTCCAATTAGGGTGAATGGAGGCAATTCTAGCTGCACTGAGTGCGCGGCAACCCCTTCGCCTACCAAAATGTCTAATTTAAAATCCTCAAGTGCAGGATATAAGATTTCTTCAACTACAGGATTGAGCCTATGAATTTCATCAATAAAAAGGATATCAAATGGCTCAAGTTTTGTAAGGATTGCAGCTAAGTCGCCTGAACGTTCAAGAACCGGACCTGAAGTTTGTTTTATACCTGAGCTCATCTGGTTAGCAATGACATTCGCTAGAGTCGTTTTACCAAGACCAGGAGGGCCATAAATCAGACAGTGGTCAAGGACATCTGATCGAGATCTTGCAGCTTCGATAAATAACGACATTTGCGACTTAACATCTTCTTGACCAATAAAATCCGCAAAAGAATTTGGACGCACCGAGGCAATCTTGAGATCTTCATTTGATTGATTTTCACCACCAATCAATCTGTCCTCTTCAATCATGCAAAATATTTTATTAAAAAGATTATTATTTATATTTTAGACCAATAGATACCTAGCATTATTGTTTATATAAAACATGAATTAGATCTTAAGCCATATATTGGAATGAAATTGAAATGAAAGGTATAATTACTTGATTAACTTATTATCATTTTGTTCAATGTCAAATATTGCGGTACTGAGTGTAAATCATCAATTGGCGCCAGTAGAAATTAGGGAAAAAGTAGCGTTTGCTCAAAGTGAGTTGCCATCAGATATATCAAGTTTGCTCGCTGTTTCAGATATCAAAGCATGTGTGATTTTTTCAACTTGTAATAGATCAGAGATTTATGTTTCTCATTCCTCAAAAAATATTCGTGAAGTCTTAATACAATATATGGCTTCAACCCACGCTATTGATCATTTGCTACTTGAGCAATATGCTTCTTTTTTTGAATCTAATGAGGCAATAGAGCATATCTCCAAAGTAGCTTGTGGTCTTGAATCTTTGGTTTTAGGAGAGCCACAAATTTTTGGTCAACTCAAAGAGGCTTATCAATTTTCAAAAACTCAGGGCGCATTAGACAAAATTTTAGAGAAACTTTTTCAGCATGTTTTTAAGACTGCCAAGAAAGTTAGAACAGATACAAATATTGGATCATCTCCAATTTCAGTTGCCTATTGTGCAGTTAAGCTCAGTGAAAAAATATTTACAACACTCGAAAACCAAACAGTGCTTTTAATTGGTGCAGGCGAGATGGTTGAACTAAGTGCGCAGCATCTCAGTAAAAGAGGTGTAAAGGATATGATTTTTGCTAACAGAACACTAGAAAATGCTCAGCCGATCGCTATCAAGCATAATGCCGAAGCTATTACTTTAAAAAGCTTATCAGAAAATCTTCATCGGGCTGATATTGTCATCACTTCTACTGCAGCGCCGATTCCAATTATTGGTAAAGGCCTCATAGAGACTGTTCTTCATCAAAGAAAACATCAGCCAATGCTTCTCATTGATCTTGCCATACCCAGAGACATTGAACCTGAAGCCAATCAACTAGAAGATGTCTTTCTTTATACTGTTGATGACTTACAGCAAATTGCCAATAGTAACCTTGAGGAGAGACTCAAAGAGAAAGTTATTGCAGAAAAAATAATTCAAGTAAGCAGTGTTGACTTTCTTGAATGGGTTAACAATATTCCCAATGTAGAGGTTATTAAAAATTATAGACGACAGGCTAATTTACTGAAAGACGAACTTCTTCAAATTGCACTCAGAAAACTTAAATCTGGATCTAGTCCAGATCTAGTTGTTGAAGAGCTTGCTGATAAGCTAACTAATAAACTTCTTCATCAATCTCTAGAAAATATAACAAAACCAAGCAAATCTAAAGAAAACAAAGCTAATTTGGTTGATCAAGACACTAAAAAGCGTACTAAGATCGGAAACTAATGAACCAATCTATCCTTGCTAAGTTGGAGCAATTGTCAATGCGTCTTGAGGAAATCAATGCGCTTTTATCAGACCAGTCGGTTGCCTCCGATCAAAATAAATTTAGAGAGCTTTCAATTGAACACTCTCAGTTATCCCCTGTTAATGACAAATATAAAGAGTATTTATCAACCATTGACAATATTAATGCTGCTAAAAAACTTCTTGAAGAGGAAGATGATGACATCAAGGAAATGGCAGAGGAAGAAATTTCATCTGGACAGGAAGTTTTAGAGCAACTCGAACTGGATCTAAAAAAAGCTCTCCTCCCAAAAGACCCTAATGATTCTAGAAATATTATTATAGAAATAAGGGCTGGAACTGGTGGTGATGAAGCCAGTATTTTTTCGGGTGATCTTTACAGAATGTATACTCGTTATGTTGAAAAATCAAAATGGCAATTAGAAATCTTAAGCTCCAACATTGGAGAGCATGGAGGATTCAAAGAAATTATTGCCAGAATTAGCGGAACAAATGTTTACTCAAAACTTAAATTTGAATCTGGCGCACATCGCGTCCAAAGAGTCCCAGAAACCGAATCTCAGGGCAGAGTTCATACTTCTGCTTGCACGGTAGCTGTTATGCCAGAAGTCTCAAATATTGAAGAAGTTAATATAAATATGAATGATGTCAGAGTTGATACATTTAGAGCCTCTGGGGCTGGCGGTCAGCATGTCAACAAAACAGATTCAGCTGTAAGGGTTACTCATATTCCAACTGGAACAGTAGTAGAGTGTCAAGATGGACGCTCACAACATAAAAATAAAGCTCAAGCTCTATCTGTTTTAGCATCAAGGATTCTTGATGCACAGCAGCAAGAGCAACAAAAAGAGCAGGCTTCACAAAGAAAAGAGCTTGTAGGAAGTGGTGATCGCTCTCAAAGGATTCGAACCTACAATTACCCCCAAGGCAGAGTCACTGATCATCGGATTAATTTAACTCTCTACAAGTTAAACGAGGTAATGGAAGGTGAATTAGAGTCAATCATTGATCCTCTTACCATTGAGCAGCAAACCAATCAATTAACTGAACTCAATGAAACTCTTTAAGTTCTTTTTGGAAAAAACTGAGCAATAAAAAAAATCGCGCCTAAAGTTATTACAATTGTAGGTCCAGTTGCCAAATCAAAATCAATCGAAAGATACAATCCCATTAGAACTGAGAAAATGGATACAATCATTGATCTAACTATCATTGCAAGCGGTGAATTTGAAAAGACCCTGGCAATAGCGGGTGGAATGATAAGAAGTGATGTAATAAGAAGTACCCCAACGATTTGAACTGAAACTGAAACCGCTAGAGCTATTAAAAACATAAATAGAAGGTCATAAAAAAGCTTATTAATACCTTCAGCTTTAGCGAGCTCTTCATTAAGTGTCAGTAATAATAATTTTTTCCAGTTCATTACTAAAATTGAAATGACGATGACAGCAACGAAGAATATCCAATATATATCACTTGGTGTTATAGATAAAATATCGCCAAACAGGTAAGAAAAATAGTCTGTATTTTGATTTCCAATGATCCCCAAAACTACAATGCCTAAGGATAGTGAAATATGGGAGAAAATACCTAATATAGCATCACTTGACCAAAACTCTTTTTGTTGCAAAATAACTATTAGAGTCGCAAATAGACCTCCGATAACAACCAAACCAAAGTTAATACCTAGTCCAGTTACCAGACCCAAAGCAACCCCTAAAAGAGCACTATGAGAAATTGAATCCGAAAAATATGAAAGCCTCTTCCATATAACGAAGCAACCCAGAGAGCCAGCAATTATCGAAACACCTATCGCTGCAACTATAGCTCTATAAATAAAATCATCCATTTGAATAAAGCCTAAATAACCTCAACTGCAGTCTTTGCACAAGCCATAAAGATAGAGAGAATGATCAGTCAATTCAAAGCTATGTTTTTTTGCAATTTGAATTTGGTGTTTTTCAATAACATCATCCTGAAATTCTACAATCTTGTTACACTTGACACAAACTAGATGGTCATGGTGTTCTAGTCCACACAACTCATAAACTGCTTGGTTGTTTTCAAAGTTTAGTTTCTGAACAATTCCTGATTCTTCAAACTGAGAGAGAACACGGTAAATTGTTGCAACACCCACATCCTCATTATGATCAATAAAGACTCTGTAAATATCTTCCGCACTGAGGTGGTGATTTGGGGAATTCTCTAAAACTTCTAAAATTTTTAGCCTTGGGAGGGTAACTTTTAAACCAGCACTTTTTAAATCTTCTGCATCCATTAAAAAATCCTTAAGGTAAAATCTACACTATATTTTATATGTTTATAACGATGAAGAGATTAACTTTTATTTTGCTTGCCTCACTGGTATTGGCTGGCTGCACTAACTCGCTAACAAAAACCTCTGAACTACCAAAGCTCCCGAAGTTCTCAATGCCTGAACTTCCAAAAATGCCAAAGCTGTCATTGCCAAGCTGGGCAAAACCAAAGATGCCCTCTATTGATGTCTATAAACCAACAATTATGCAAGGCTCGGTTTTAGATATGAATGAAGTCAATAAGCTTCAGTTGGGAATGTCTAAAGAGAGTGTAATGAATTTAATCGGCTCGCCAAGTATTATTGATCCATTTCATCAATACCAATGGGACTATATCAATCACTCTTTGATTGAGGGAGAGATTGAAATTCAGTATCGCTTAAGATTGATTTTTAAAGATAACCTTTTGACCGAAATTGATAAAAGTGGACTAGAAAGCCTATCAGCTGATAATTAGCTACTGCTTGAGGCTTTGATAACTAGATTTTTCTGCGTTTATTTAGCTTATCAACTAAAATAAACGAATGTCAAAACTAAAAATAAATAACTTAAGCTGTCAAAGAGGTTATAACCTTCTATTTGAAAACTTATCGTTTGAGTTAAATTCTGGTGAAGTATTAAAAATTTCTGGTCCAAATGGGTCGGGTAAAACTTCATTAATGAAAATACTTGCTGGTCTTAACTCGTTTGAGACAGGCTCAATTGAGTATGACAACATTAAGATTAATAGTGAGAAATATAATCTTGATTTTCTTTATCTAGGTCATTTGGCAGCGCTTAGCCCAGAGCTAAGCTGCTTAGAAAATTTAAAATATACAGCTCATCTTGGAAACAATAATCTAAATCCAGATTTTTCTGACGCCCTAACAAAAGTTGGCTTAGAAAAATTTGAAAATGAGCTTGTAGGTAAACTATCAGCTGGCCAGAAAAAAAGAATTGCGCTTTCGCTATTATTTATTACTCAATCCAAAGTATGGCTTTTAGATGAGCCCTTTTCAGCACTTGACTCACAAGCAATCAAAATAATTGAAAGTAGAATTGAGGAACATTGTAACTCTGGTGGTCTTTGTATCCTAACTACACACCAAGATTGTAACATCGAAAACATTAAGGAAATTTCACTTTGAACATCTTCATCCTAACAATGTTAAGAGATTTGAAAATGGCTTTCAGAAATCCATCTAGCTTTTTGAATCCTCTTATGTTTTTTGTAATTTCTATCTCTTTATTTCCGATTGCAATTAGTCCAGAAGCTCAAACCTTATCAAGCATTGCGCCAGGAATAATTTGGGTAATAACGATGCTTTCAGTTCTGTTGTCTCTAAATTCATTGTTTCACTATGACTATGACAATGGAGTTCTGGAACAAATGATTATTTCTCACCATTCACTACCGTTAATTTTATTGGGTAAAACTTTGGCTCATTGGATACTCTCCGGACTTCCAATCATCATATTGTCCCCTTTTCTTGGAATGGCGCTTTTCATTAACTCTGAGGGTATTTACATTCTGATGTTGACACTAGTTATTGCTACGCCATGTCTGAGTCTTATTGGTTCAATTGGAGCTTCTCTCGTTGTGGGCATTAAAAATTCGGGAATGCTCTTGTCTTTATTAATTCTTCCTTTGTATATACCAATCTTGATTTTTGCAACAAGTGCAGTATCTCAATCTCAATCTAATCTTCCGATAGATGGTCAGTTATATTTTCTAGGCTTTATCTTAATTCTTAGCTTACTCATAACTCCTTTTCTAAGCGCAGTATCATTAAAAATAAGCCTGGAATAGACTTTACATTTATTGTTAAAAGATTATAATTAAGCCACGCTGATTTGTTCTGATTGCTAGCGTTGTCGCAAAAGCGACTAAAACAAGCTAAAGCTGGCCTCTCTTTTATGAAATCCTACTTTAGTATTAAACAATTTTTATAGGATTTTATTATGATATTTACTTCTGAATCTGTTTCTGCTGGTCACCCTGACAAGGTTTGTGATCAAATCTCTGACGCCATTCTTGATGCTGCACTTGAACAAGATCAAAACTCTAGAGTTGCTGTAGAGACTCTCGTAAAAGATAATCAAGTTGTTTTGGCGGGTGAAATAACTATGAAAGAAGGGAGTTTTATTGATTATGATGATGTAGTTCGTAAAACAATTCTTGGTATTGGTTATAACAAGGAAGAGTATGGTTTTAATGGCAGTACATGCTCAATAACGAATCTACTTGGAGAGCAATCAGGAGACATCTCCATTGGCGTTACTGAGAGTGAAAATCATGAACAAGGTGCAGGCGACCAGGGCCTTATGTTTGGTTACGCAGAAAACTCAACAGATGAACTAATGCCGGCGCCAATAATGCTGTCTCATCAATTAGTCAGACAGCAAGCCGATTTGATGCTAAGTGGAGAAATACCATGGCTCCGCCCAGACGCTAAGTCTCAAGTGTCTTGTGTCTATGAAGGAACTCAAATTGTAGGCATTGACGCTGTAGTTTTATCAACTCAGCATGATGGTGACATTTCACTTGAAGACCTTAGAGAGAGTGTTCTTGAAAATATTATTAAGCCAATTCTTCCTGAAAAGTGGCTTACAAGTGAAACTCAATACCACATCAATCCAACAGGAAATTTTGAAATTGGAGGCCCTGTGGGCGATGCAGGACTGACTGGAAGAAAAATTATAGTTGACACCTATGGCGGTATGGCTAGACACGGAGGAGGCGCTTTTTCAGGCAAAGATCCTTCAAAAGTAGACAGAAGCGCTGCCTATGCTACTCGATACGTTGCCAAAAATATTGTTGCAGCTGGAATCGCTAAGCGATGTGAAATTCAAGTTTCATATGCGATTGGTGTTGCTGAGCCAACTAGTATAAGTGTTGATACTTTTGGGACTGGTGAGCTGGCCAATCACGAAATTGTAACCCTTATTAGAGAGCACTTTGATTTACGACCTAAAGGTTTGATAGCTATGTTAGATTTAAAACGCCCTATCTATCAACAAACAGCAAGCTATGGTCACTTTGGTAGAACCGAAGACTCAATTAGCTGGGAGAAAACAAATAGAGCAGAACTCTTAAAATAGTTTCTTTTTTATTTGTTTTTGGTATAATCTGAATCCTGCCAAGGAGCGTTGCATTGAAATACTTCTCAATCAGGCTTGGCAATCAAAACGACGCTCATTTTATTAACTTAACGGGAAATTAAATGAGTAACTCTGCTATTGACAATAAAGACTTTAAAGTAACTAATCTTAACCTTGACGGTTTAAATAATGACTATAAGGTTGCCGATATAAATCTGGCAGACTTTGGTCGCAAAGAAATCGAACTTGCTGAAGCCGAAATGCCCGCTTTAATGGCTCTTCGTGCAAAATATAACAAGGAAAAGCCTTTGAGTGGTGCAAAAATCATGGGCTGTATTCATATGACCATTCAAACTGCTGTACTTATGGAAACATTGATTGATCTTGGTGCTGAAATTCGCTGGTCATCTTGCAATATCTTTTCTACACAGGACCACGCTGCATCCGCTATGGCTGCGAGTAATATTCCAGTTTTTGCTTGGAAAGGTGAAACTGAAGAAGAGTTTTTATGGTGTATTGAGCAAACGATCCTTCAGAATGGCAAGCCATGGGATGCAAATATAATTCTTGATGATGGTGGTGACTTAACACAAATGGTTCATGAAAAGTATCCAGAGATGCTAAATAATATTCACGGAATCAGCGAAGAAACTACTACTGGTGTACATCGTCTTCTTGAAATGGTTGAAAGTGGTGAACTAAAAGTGCCTGCAATCAATGTCAATGATGCCGTCACAAAATCAAAAAATGATAATAAGTATGGATGTAGACACTCGCTTAATGATGCCATTAAGCGCGGCACTGACATGCTAATGTCAGGCAAGAAGGCGTTATTAATAGGTTATGGTGATGTTGGCAAGGGATCAGCTATGTCACTTCGCCAAGAGGGAATGATTGTAAAGGTAACTGAAGTGGATCCTATCTGTGCTTTTCAAGCATGTATGGATGGCTTTGAAGTAGTCTCTCCTTATATTGATGGCATTAATACTGGATCACTAAATTGCATTAATAAAGAACTATTAAGCACTACTGATTTAATTGTAACAACCACTGGCAATACAAATGTTTGTGACTCATTAATGCTAAGGAGTCTTAAAGCAGGCTCTGTAGTCTGTAATATTGGTCATTTTGATAATGAAATTGATACTCTTTACATGCGTGATAACTGGAAGTGGGATGAAGTAAAACCTCAGGTTCACCGCATCTATCGCTCTGAAGATAAAAATGATTATTTGATTCTTCTTTCTGAAGGCCGACTGGTTAATTTAGGAAATGCAACAGGTCACCCCTCCAGAATCATGGATGGTTCTTTTGCCAATCAAGTACTCGCACAAATGCATCTTTATGAAAAGAAATTTGCTGACCTGCCTGAAAATGAAAAAGCTGAGAATATAACTGTTGAGCTGCTTCCGAAGAAGCTTGATGAAGAGGTAGCAGCTGGAATGGTAGGTGGTTTTGGTGGCGTTCTAACTGTTTTAACTGATACTCAAGCAGAATACATAAATACGCCTAAAGAAGGCCCATTCAAGCCAGAGTCTTATAAATATTAAGCTCTATTTAGTAATTAAAAAATGCGGGTTTTTTCCCGCATTTTTTTTAACTGTCTTTAAAAGTAATAATTTAAATGTCAACCCCTATAACTTATTGGTGAGGTAAAATTTTTAGTTATTTATAAGTTCAAATTTAATGACTAATTTAGAATTAGATACAACCAAATCATTTCAAAATTTAATCCTTAAATTACAAAATTATTGGGCTGAAAAAGGTTGTGCAATTACTCAACCCTTTGATATGGAGGTTGGTGCTGGTACTTTCCATCCTGCAACTTTTATTAGGTCAATTGGTCCTGAACCTTGGAAAGCAGCCTACGTTCAACCCTCAAGAAGGCCTGGGGACGGTCGATATGGTGAAAACCCTAATCGCCTTCAACATTATTATCAATTTCAAGTTTTATTAAAGCCATCTCCCAGTGATATTCAGGACTTGTATCTTGACTCACTTTCAGCAATTGGTATTGATTTAAACATGCACGATGTTAGGTTTGTCGAGGATAACTGGGAATCCCCTACTTTAGGAGCCTGGGGCCTTGGATGGGAGGTATGGCTCAACGGAATGGAAGTTAGTCAGTTTACTTATTTCCAGCAAGTTGGTGGTCTCACTTGCAAACCTATTTCAGGAGAACTTACTTATGGCCTTGAGAGACTTGCAATGTACCTTCAAGGCGTTGATAGCGTTTATAATCTAATTTGGACAGAGGGACTTACCTATGGTGATGTATTTCATCAAAATGAAGTTGAGCAGTCAAAATATAACTTTGAGATTGCTGATATTGAAGTTCTTTTCAGGCAATTTGATGAAGCCGAAGCCATGAATTTAAAACTCATAGAAGAAAACCTTCCTTTTCCAGCTTACGAACAAACGATGAAGGCATCGCATATTTTTAATCTTCTTGATGCAAGAAAAGCAATCAGTGTTACGGATAGGGCAAGATTCATTCGGAGAGTAAGGTCCATGAGCCAAAAGGTCGCTCAAGAATATTATGACTCAAGAGAAAGATTAGGCTTTCCAATGTTAAAGAAATAGTTTCATAGAAGCTGATGAGGCCTTTTCACTCTATTTACAATAAAATTCTCAAATGGTCGTCTAGTCGATTTGCAATTGTATGGCTCTCGGTCATCAGCTTTTTAGAGTCATCTATTTTTCCAGTCCCAGTTCAAGACTTGTTACTGGCGTCAATGTCACTAAAAAATAGAACAAAAGCCTACTATTTTGCAGCTATATGCACAGTTGCTTCAGTTCTTGGAGCTGTAGCTGGCTACTTTATTGGAGTTTATGCAATCAATTTAATCATGCCGCTTTTATCAAAATTTAACTACATGCCAGAGCTTTATGCTGCTGAAAACTACTTTAACACGTATGGAATTTGGATAATTTTAATCGCTGGATTTAGCCCAATACCCTACAAACTATTTACAATCACTGCAGGAATGATGTCTATGGCACTTCTTCCATTTATTGGTTTTTCTATAATTGCAAGGGGGGCAAGATATTTCCTCATTTCAATGCTTGTAAGAAAATTTGGAAAAATGGCTGATACATGGTTAAATAAGTACATAGACTGGCTTGGATACATACTTATTATCGCCATTGCTTTATTTCTATGGTATGAATACTAAACTTATAACGCTTCTCTTATTAATTTTCCTGTCAGGTTGCTTGACTAATCAGCCTGGACAAGTTACTGTCGAAGAAAGGTCATTCAATATAGTTGATACAAAAAGTTCCAAAACTGCATCCAAATCCAACACAACAAACATTAAAAAAAACTGGTCATTACCGGTTGACTCATCAATTCTTAAAAAGTACTCAGAAAAGGATGGTCATTTTGGCCTCACTTTTAATAATGGATCAGGTCAAGAAGTAAGGGCTGTAAGAAAAGGCGAAGTTGTCTATAGTGGCGATAGAATGGCTAGTTATGGAAAGATGATTATCATTAAACACTCTTATGGCTTTTATAGCATCTACAATCAAAATCAAGAGCTACTCGTTAGTGAGGGTGAGACTATTGAAAAAGGTCAGTTAATAGCATTAACTGGTGATAAGCCTCTTTATTTCGAAATGAAAAAATACGAAGAACCCATTAATCCATTAAAATATCTCTAATGAATGACTTTATCCAAAATATAAGCCCAATTCAATCAGTTGCAGTTCTTTTGGTAATTACGATTATTGCCCATTTTGTTTTAGGTGGCATTTTAAAGCAAATAACTAAGCACTCTGGCAGCACCAAGACTCAAATTGATGATTACTTAATTGGGGCTATTTCAGCGCCACTTAAACTTCTCATTTGGTATGGCTGGTTATACTTTTCTCTAAAAGAGCTAACCTCTGAAATTCAATCTTTAAATGATATTGTCGGCTATATAGCTATTGCACCAGTATTTATTTTAACTTGGGGAGTCTTAAGGTTAATTTCAAGCGTTGAAAGCTATCTCTTAGAGGCTGAGGGTAATGTTGACAAAGACTCTATTAGACTTTTTACCCGCTTAATTAAGATTCTTTTCGTATTTGCTATCATCCTTGGAGTGGCTCAATTTTATGGTTATGCAGTTTCTTCAATTCTTACCCTGGGTGGTGTTGGAGGTATTGTTGTTGGTTTTGCAGCAAAAGATATGCTTGCAAATGTTTTTGGTGGACTCATGATTCAAATGGATAAACCGTTCTCAACTGGAGACTGGATTCGAACAAGTGATAAAAGCATTGAAGGTGTTGTAGAAAAAATTGGCTGGAGAATGACTCGAATTAGAACTTTTAATAAAAACCCTGTCTACGTTCCAAACTCGATATTTGCTACTATCCCAATTGAAACCCCCTCTAGAATGACCAATAGACAAATACATGAAATTATTGGAATTCGATATGATGACATTGCTCAAATGGAAAGCATCATCAAAAAAGTAGAGGAGTTATTAATCAACAGTGAAAACATCGATAATGATCAACCTTGTCGAGTTAATTTTGATTTGTTTAACGCTTCGTCACTAGACTTTGTTATTTGGGCATTCAGCTCGCTTACAGATGCGGGTGAATTTAAGAAATTTAAGGGGAAATTACTTCTTGATATAGCACAAATCATTGCTGATCATGGCGCTGAGATTGCCTACCCCACTCAAACTTTACACATTCAAAAAGCATAAATGACCATCTCCAAGCTTCACATTCGCACTTTTGGGTGTCAAATGAACGAATACGATTCTAATAAAATGAGCGACGTTCTTAACGCTTCTCATGGTTTAAATCTGACTGAAGATATAAGTGAAGCTGATGTTTTATTAATTAATACCTGCTCTATTCGTGAAAAAGCTGAAGATAAGTTGTTTCACCAATTAGGCCGCTGGAGAAAGCTTAAAGAAAAAAATCCAAACTTAGTGATTGGAGTTGGCGGATGTGTTGCCTCACAAGAAGGCGACCTTATTCTTAAAAGGGCTCCATATGTTGATATGATATTTGGGCCGCAAACCCTTCACAGGCTTCCAAATATGCTGAATGATGCCCTCAATCAACATGAAATTAGCATCGATATTTCTTTCCCCGAAATTGAAAAATTTGACCACTTACCCGAACCTCACAGTAACGGTGCCTCTGCATTTGTTTCCATTATGGAAGGATGCAGTAAATACTGCACTTTTTGTGTCGTTCCTTACACAAGAGGAGAGGAGATTTCAAGGCCATTTAATGATGTAATTCATGAAGTCGAACTATTAGCAAATCAGGGTGTCAAAGAAGTTAATCTTTTAGGACAAAATGTCAACTCCTATAGGGGATTAATGGATGATGGCGAAATTGCTGATTTAGCTCTTTTAATTGCAATTGTTGCTCAAGTTACAGGTATTGAGAGGATAAGGTATACCACGTCACATCCTGTAGAATTTAGTAATCGACTGATTGAGGCGTACGCTGAAGTACCTGAACTGGTATCTCATCTGCATCTTCCAGTTCAAAGTGGCTCAGATAAAATATTAGGACTCATGAAAAGGGGTCATACAGCTATTGAGTATAAATCCAAAATAAGAAATTTAAAGAAAATTAGACCTGATATTTCTATTTCTTCAGATTTTATTATTGGCTTCCCTGGTGAAACAGAAAATGATTTCAACGATACAGTTAGCTTAATTGATGAAATCGGCTTTGACAAGTCATTCAGTTTTATCTACTCTAAAAGACCAGGCACCATTGCCTCAAGTATGGCAGATGATGTAAGTCCAGAAATTAAAAAACAAAGACTTGCTCTTGTTCAAGATAGGCTCAACGCCAATACTGAAGAAATTTCTAAATCTATGATTGGTAGTATTCAAAAAGTTTTAGTTGAGGGTGCTTCAAAAAAAGGTGGAACCTTGTCCGGAAGAACTGAAAATATGAGAACTGCGCACTTTCCTGGAAGCAATGAGCTGATTGGAAAGATAGTAGCAGTCAAGATTTTAGATGGAATTGGAAACTCACTTCAAGCAAGATTACTGGACCATTCAGAGTCTCAGCCATAACTTAGAAAACCAATAATAGCGCCCTGCCTCTTTATAAGGCATTGTACAGTTGTATCGACTTCTTCCAATTGCAAGAGGCTCATTTGCGATTACACTAACCGACTGAAGACCATCCCAATCAAGTTTGGCCTTTTCCTGACCAGAGACATAACACGAAAAATCATTTTTTTCATAGCTTGTAAGTTGTCGAGAGAAGTTAAGATTCAATACTGGAATGAAATCATCTGAAATAATCAGCGATTTTGGATCAGAACTCTCTATTGGCATTTCTACAGTTTTAACTTTGAGAGAAAAACTATTCATTTGGGCATAAGGCCCAGACATTGAAAATCTGGGAATATTTAAAAAGTCACTTGTTTGACTTGCAACGCCAGAGTGTTGTCCAAAAGCAATATAGCCCTTTGATTTAAGATATGAATAAGTCAAGTCATCAAACTCTCCGTAAGGATAAGCAAAAAACTTATCATTTGTATTCATTTCACTCATTATTCTTTCTTGAGCAAAAAAGATCTCATCTTCGACAATCTGAGCATCCTTATTAACCAAATGGAGATGATTCACGCTGTGGTTATAAATATCTACCAAAGGCGCCATCTCACGAAGTTGGCTCCACGTCACCATAGAGTCATATTTTTTATCTATAGGGTTAGTGGATACAAAAACAGACATTGGAAATTGATATTTAGCCAACAATGGAAAAGCTTCAGTATAGATCGATAAAAACCCATCATCTGCTGTGAGGCTCACACAATTTGATGGCAAGCTTTCTTTAGACTGGAGATTTCTAATTACTTTTTTCAAAGGAAGAACTTTGTAATCATTGTTTTTTAAGTATTCCAGATGCTGTTTAAAGACCTCTGGAGGAGTGCTAGTTGATTTAGGGCCATCGTCTGAAAAACGATGATACAAAAGTAGTACACAGTCAGTCTCTAAAGCTTGTGAAGTAAAAGGAGTGTAAATTAAAATTACCACTAAAAGCTTAAACAGTATTTTTGATAGGGTCATAAGTTAAATGATAAATCAAATATGAAGCAAAATCATGTAACTTAACATTTGTTTTCAATGGAATTCAGTAAAATATAAATCATGAAATTTTCTCTCAATATTCGTCGCTCCGAACAGCTTGTTAATATTTGTGGAAGCTTAGATAAAAATCTAGAAAATATAGCCACTAATCTTGATGTAGATATCTCCAATAAAGGGGCTGATTTTATCATTAAGGGGAATAATGCAGCCTCAGCTGTTTCAGTTCTTCAAGAACTATTAATCTTATCTGAAAAGAAAACAATTGATTTTAGTGACATTGATCTCTGCATCAAATCACTTAGCAGTCCAAATGGAGAGGCAAAATCAGTCACAATAAAAACGAGCAAGAAGCATATTCATATAAGGAGTGATAATCAACAAAAATATGTTAATTCAATAATAGAAAATGATGCAGTTTTTGCTATTGGTCCCGCAGGAACAGGAAAAACATATTTAGCCGTTGCAAGAGCTGTTGAAGCTCTTGAAAACTCAAATGTAAAAAGAATAGTTTTAGTAAGGCCAGCAGTTGAAGCTGGAGAAAAATTGGGATTTCTTCCTGGTGATCTTAGTGAAAAAGTTGACCCTTACCTTCGTCCTATTTATGATGCACTATATGACTTTATTGGCTTCGAGAGAGTCAATAAGTTAATAGAAAAACGTATCATAGAAGTTGCTCCATTGGCTTTCATGAGAGGAAGAACGCTGAATGAGTCATACATTATTCTTGATGAGGCTCAAAACACCACCATACCTCAAATGAAAATGTTTTTAACACGAATGGGTTTTGGCTCAAAAATGGTCATAACAGGTGATATTACTCAAATTGATTTGCCTAATCCAAGTCAGTCTGGTTTAACAGATGCAATTAAAATCCTAAAAAATATTGATCAAATTGCATTTTGTAATTTTGATGCCAATGATGTAGTTAGGCACCAATTAGTTAAAAAAATTGTAAGCGCTTACGATAAAAGCTAAATGACGCCTAATAATAAAATTATAGTGGGTCTTTCTGGTGGTGTTGATTCGTCAGTTTCAGCATACTTATTACTTGAAAAAGGTTTTCAAGTTGAAGCCCTATTTATGAAAAATTGGGATGAGGATGACGATGATGAATATTGCAGCGCGTCAGAAGATCTTGCAGATGCTCAGCAAGTTGCAGATTTGCTGGGAATCAAACTTCATACAGTTAACTTTTCACATGAATACTGGGAAGATGTTTTTGAGCATTTTTTATCTGAACATAAAAAAGGTAGAACGCCTAATCCTGACGTATTATGCAACCAAAGAATTAAGTTTAAGGCCTTTTTAGACTACGCCAAAGATCTTGGTGCAGATAAAATTGCAACGGGTCACTATGCCAGAATATCAAATGATAATGGAAAATACCGCCTCAAAGCTGGGGTTGATGGCAATAAGGATCAGAGTTACTTTCTTCATTTACTGAACCAAGAACAACTCTCACAAAGCTTATTTCCTCTTGGCGAAATTGATAAAAAAGAAGTTCGTGAAATTGCCAAGAGTCAGCAATTTGAAAATGCCGATAAAAAAGACTCAACAGGAATTTGTTTTATAGGTGAGAGACCATTTTCAGAATTTTTAACTACTTTTCTTCCTAAAGAAAAAGGTGATATTGTAGATCAGGATGGTGCATTTATAAAACATCATAATGGCCTTCCCTTTTATACAATAGGTCAAAGAAAAGGCCTTGAGATTGGAGGAGGGTTTGGTGACTCTCAAGAGCCATGGTTTGTTGCAGATAAGCTTGTTGAATCTAACAAAATTATTGCTGTTCAAGGAGATCATCAAATGCTATATCATAATTCACTTATAGCGGATGATGTTCATTGGATAGATGATGCGCCTAAATTTCCACTAAATTGCAGTGCAAAAATACGTTATCGACAAGCCTCTCAAGAATGTACCGTTAAGATTGAAGATGATAAAACCATCAAGGTTCATTTTAATAATTCTCAAAGAGCAATTACACCTGGACAATCAATAGTTTTTTACGATAGTGATAATTGTCTAGGTGGAAGTGTAATTAAATCGAGAGCTAATGAATAAGTCAGCAAAACAAACCATTGCCCTAGCAAGTATATTTCAGTCCTCAGCATTAGTTCATCAGCTTGCTGTTTCAGGAAAATGTGATAGTCATACCAATAAAGCTAGCCTTAAAAGTATTGTTAGTGAGAGTGACTCGATTGATGAAATTTTTACTTCGCCTGATGATTTGAAAATTGGCTTTGACTCCTTAAAGCTGATTCTTGAGAAGAAAACAATCGATATGCATAACGTCATGATCTATACAACAGCACTCATTAATCTAGAAAAAAAATTAATGAAAAAACCGAAACTTTTAACTCAAATCTCTGAAGAAATTAATCTAATCAATAGACAAGATTTTTTTGATGTTTATCATAGCAATTCAATTGCTCGACTCGCTGAACTATATAAAAACACGTTGGGCAGTCTCAACCCAACAATTATGGTGAGGGGGGAGCAAATTTACTTATCAAATCAACATACTGCAAATCATATTAGAGCTCTACTCTTAGCTGGAATAAGAGCAGTTTCATTGTGGAAAACTCAGGGTGGAAAAACTTGGCATTTGTTATTTGGAAAAAAGAAAACACTTCAATATATTAAAACGTTAGCAAATTAATCTAATACAAACAAATGCTTGCATAAATGAAGGTGAGACTCTATAATTCATGTTTTCTTAATTTAAGCATTAAAAAATAAATATGGCCAACTCAGCAGGTTCAAAAAAACGCGCAAGACAAGCAGTTAAGCGCAACAAACACAACTCTCAAATTAGAGCAAAAGTTCGTACTTTTATCAAGAAGGTTGCTTACGCGATTGATGCTGGAGACAAAAAAGGGGCCGCAAGTGGTTTTGCTGACATGCAAAAAAACATGGACCAAGCAGTCAGCAAAGGATTAATTCACAAAAATCAAGCTGCTAGAAAAAAATCCCGTATCAATGCACAGATTAAGGCTCTTTAATAAGTTATCTATAAGGTTAATTTATTGATTGCAAAATCATTGATATAATTAAAACCCTCTTTTGAGGGTTTTTTTATATCTAAAATTTATTAATACTATGATTGATGAAAGTGACAAGTCTTTATTTAGATCAACAGTTGATAACCAAAAGCCCATCGATAAAGATAACAATAAAACACAAAGCTCTCATAAGACTAAGTCAAGTGAACCGTTTGAAAATTATAGTTTTTTATATGAGCCCAATATATCTGGATCACAGACTGTAACTCACTTCAAAGATGGCTTGTCACCAAAAGTTCTAAAAAAAATGAAACAAGGTAATATTGGATCTACTCCGTCAATTGATCTACATGGACATAAAATTGAGCAAGCGTGTAAATCAATATCTGACTTTATACATTTTCATTCTGACAAAAGATTTGTTCAAATCATTCATGGTAAAGGCTATCATTCCGATAATGGACTTTCAATTATGAAATCGCAGGTAGTTCATTACTTAAAGCAACACCCAAATGTCTTAGCTTTTTGTTCATGCCCTCAAGAAATGGGGGGAACTGGAGCAGTATTTGTCCACCTTAAATCTGATGTTTAATATTGATGAAATTTATAGTGTTTCTCACTTTGTAAGATTGTGCAAAAATTCAATTGAAAAAAACATTCCACAAAGTTTTGTACAAGGTGAAATTTCAAATTTGTCAAAACCCTCTTCAGGTCACTGGTATTTCTCACTTAAAGATGAGAATAGTCAAATCAGGTGTGCATTTTTTAGATTAAATCAACGCAAAATTAAATTTACTCCTGAAAATGGTATGTCAGTTATCATTAGAGGAGCAACTACTCTTTACCCTCAAAGAGGTGATTTTCAGCTTATTGTCCAGCAAATGGAACCAGCTGGAGTTGGAAACCTGCAGATGGCCTTTGACCAGCTAAAAAATAAGCTTAGGTTAGAGGGCTTATTTGACTCTGAAAATAAAAAAGAACTTCCAGCATACCCAAACAAAATTGGTGTCATTTCTTCATCAACCGGGTCAGTCATTAGGGACATCATTGAAGTTCTGAAATCAAGATACCCATTGTCGAAAATATTACTCTACGACACGATTGTTCAAGGTGAAAATGCTCACCATAAGATAATTAAAGCACTCAAAGCAGCAGATAAAATAAAGAATTGTGATGTATTAATCCTTGCAAGAGGAGGAGGCTCCCTTGAAGACCTTTGGGCATTTAATGAAGAGGAACTTGCGAGAGCAATATTCCATTGCTCAACGCCCATCATTAGCTCAATAGGTCACGAAACTGATACGACAATTGCTGATTTTGTCGCAGATTTTAGAGCGCCAACACCTTCAGCAGCAGCTGTATCAGCAACTCCTGATGTTAATGCCATTCTTTATAATGCTTCAAAACTTAGAAAATATTTACATGAATCTATAAAGCAATCTATTGAATCCAAAAAATCCTCTTTAGCTCTTCTTAAACTAAGAATTATTGACCCAAGCCAACAGCTGCTTCTGAACGCACAAAAACTAGATGACTTGGAGCTCAGACTTATAAGGAATAATAAACGCCTAATTGAAGAAAATAAGGGAAAACTTAAGTTACTTATTTCTCAATTAATAAATCACTCTGAAAGCTTCATAAAACTTCAAAAAAATCAGTTGTCTAATCGTGGTAGTGTATTAAGTCTTCTTTCTCCACTTAACACCCTCTCAAGGGGTTATACAATAACGCAAAGCAAAGAAGGCGAGATCCTTACCTCACACGAACAAATAAATACCAAAGAACTAATAATAACTCAATTTCAAGATGGAAAAGTTACCTCCAAAGTCGTCAATAAAGAGGATAATTAATTTAACTCACTAATAAGTTCAGTTATGCAATCAAATGTATCATTTTTTCGACGAATTGGCTCAATATCTTATGACCTCTTTCTAGTATTTTCATTTGTTTTTTTTGTGGCTGGAATCGTAATTCTTATTAATGACAAAGAGCCAATTACAAATCCTTTTTTCTTTTTTCTAGTTACCTTACCAGCTATATATGCATATTTTTCAATATCATGGGTAAAAGGTAAACAAACTCTAGGAATGAGGGCATGGAAATTTGAAATTATTCAAAAAGATGGGGGCAACATAACTTATCAACAATCTATTATTCGTTTTTTATTAGCAGTCGTCTCATTAGCAGGTATAGGCTTTATTTTTCAATTTTTAAACAAATACAAACTCCCAATTCATGACTATTATTCAAAAACTTATTTAATGTCAATTTACAAATAAATAGATGGACAGTAAATCACAAACTGGTTTAATTGGTTTTATTTATAAAAATAAAATCACCCTTCTTCTAATCATTATTCTTTTCGCATTAGTCAAACAAAATATTATCAATAACAACTTTCCAAAAGTTGTTATTGATAAAGAGCATGCCCTCAATCAAATCAAACTGAATAATGAAAATTTAAAAAACAATAATTCAATTCTTCAAAGCAAAATAGGTAGCTTTACTCAAGAAAATTTAAACCTAATTGAATCAAAAGCAAGGTTTAAGTATGGACTAATTAAAGAGGGTGAGCACTTTTTCAAGATAATCAGAGCTAGTGAAACTGAACCATTAACAGAAAATGATGGTGCTGACTAAACTCTCAAACAAGGATGTTTTGCTGATATGAACAATGACAAATATTTTCTAATCGTTCCAGCAAGTGGTGTTGGTAAAAGAATGGAGTCTACAACTCCAAAACAATATTTAAGGCTTGAAAACGGCCTGACTATTATTGATCAGTGCCTTAAAACAATTTTGGAAATCAATTCAATTTCAGGCTTTGTAGTAGCCTTATCAAATACAGATTCTTTTTTTAAATCTTCATCTTTTTTTAATCACTCAAAGATTATAGCAATTGCAGAAGGTGGAAAAGAAAGGTTTAATTCTGTTCTAAATGCATTAAATTCACTAAATGAAACTGCACAACCCAACGATTGGATTTTAGTTCATGATTCTGTCAGACCATGCGTTAAAAAGAGCGACATAGAAATGTTAATTCGAGAAGCTTCAAAAGATTCAATTGGAGGAATCCTTGCCACCAATGCTACTGATACAGTTAAAGAAAAAAATGCCAGTGGTTCAATATCAACAATTGATCGAAACAAACTTTACATGGCTCAAACTCCTCAAATGTTTCGATTTGGCATTCTTAAAGAAGCAATTGAGAATGCTATTAAACTTGGAAGCGAGATTACTGATGAATCTGAGGCCATTGAAAACTTGGGTCATCCAATCAAAATTATTAGTGGCTCTTCTAGTAACATCAAAATTACTACAAAGGATGACATTGACTTAGCAAACTACTTTTTAAAAAAATTATGATTATTAAAACTGGCTTAGGCCAAGATTCTCATCAGTTTGAAAAAAAATCTGGCAAACCCTTGGTTTTAGCAGGCATCAAATTCGACTATCCATTTGGATTAAAAGGCAACAGTGATGCAGATGTAGTTTTTCATTCACTCACTAATTCCATCTCAAGCATCACCGGTAAAAATATTTTAGGTGATGTGGCAGATCAACTAGTAAAAAAAGGGGAAAAAGATAGCAGTAAATATCTTCAAATAGCTCTTGAGGATTTAGGAGACTGGAAAATTAATCACATTGCAATTGCGCTTGAATGCGCAAAGCCAAAAATATCCAACCATATCGAAGCCATGAAGGATAGTATTGCTAATATTTGTAAAATTAAATCCTCAGATGTTGGCATTACAGCGACCTCTGGTGAAGGCCTAACTTCTTTTGGAAGAGGAGAAGGAATTCAAGCAATAACCATAATAACTGTTAACAAATCATGACTTTAATAAACAATCCAACTCGATCAAAAATTAATAAAATTCATTTCATAGGTATAGGTGGTTCTGGAATGAGTGGAATTGCAGAAGTACTCGTTAATTTGGGTTATGAAATTTCTGGCTCTGATATTCAATCAAGTCCAATTACTGAAAAACTTGAAAAAATAGGCTGTCGAATTAGTTACTCTCAAAAAGCTGAAAATGTCATCGGCAAACAAGCGGTCGTTGTATCCTCAGCTATCAACAAAAATAATCCAGAGCTTCAGGAAGCAAGACATCAAAGATTATTGATTGTTCCTAGAGCAGAAATGCTGGGAGAGCTAATGCGATTTAGATTTGGAATAGCTGTCTCTGGAACTCATGGCAAAACAACGACAACCAGTCTTATTGTTCATATAATGAGCGAAGCTCAACTTGATCCTACCTACATCATTGGTGGGATCATTAATGCGACAGGTATGAATGCAAAGCTTGGCAAAGGTGACTATCTAATAGCCGAGGCAGATGAGAGTGATGCATCCTTTCTTCATCTTCAGCCAATGTTGAGTGTCATTACAAATATAGATGAAGACCACATGGCAACATATAATCATAATTATGACAATTTGACTGAAGCCTTTATCAATTTCACCTCAAACCTACCATTCTATGGAATCTGTGTTGCATGTATTGATGACAAAGGGGTAAAGAATATTCTTAATAAAATTCATAGACCAGTTTTAAGTTATGGATTTAGTGACTCTGCAGATGTCAAAGCTTCAAATGTTTCGCAAAATAAAATGAAAATGACATTTGATGTCAGCTGTACGAAGTATCAAAAAAGTTTTCCTGTTTCACTTAACTTAATTGGAAGACATAACATCCTAAATGCACTAGCAGCAATTAGTGTTGCTATTGAACTTGATATTAAACTAGATGTTATACAAAAAGCTCTATCCCACTTTAGTGGTGTATCTAGAAGACTAGACTATCATCAAAAACTTAGTATTAATACTCAACAAGTCCCTCTATTTGACGACTATGGGCATCACCCAAATGAAATATCTGAGGTAATAAGTACTTTAAGAAATACTTATCCAGACAAAAGATTAGTCGTTATTTTTCAACCACATAGATATTCAAGAACGAGGGACTTATTTAATGAATTCGTTAGTAGCCTATCTAAAGTTGATGCCTTAGTACTTCTTAATATATATTCAGCAAATGAAGCTCCAATAAATACAATAAGTTCGTCAACACTTGCAGATTCAATAAGAAGAAGAAGCTCAATTGATCCGATTGTTGCCAAAGATATTGCAGAAATAATTGAAATTATCCCAAATATCATATCTGAAGATGATGTCATTCTTACCCTTGGGGCTGGAGATGTAAATAAAATTCCTCATCAATTAAAAGATCATTTTTGTTAAAAGATAGTATGCTTAAATTTAATGAGCCAATGTCAAAACACTGCTCTCTCAGATCTGGAGGAACTACAAGTGAGTTTTTTCAACCAACAGATATTCATAAACTTTCAGATTTTTTAAAAAATAATAAAAAGCCAGTTTTAATGGTTGGCTTAGGTAGCAATCTTTTAGTCCGGGATAGAGGCTTTAATGGAGTATCTATCCAAACAAAAAATCTAAAAGACCTATCTATTTCAAAAGACTTAATTGAATCTGGTGCTGGCACCTCCTTAGCAAAACTTTCTAGGTTTGCGCTAGCACAACTTAAATATGGGGCTGAATTTCTTAGTGCTATACCTGGAAGCGTTGGCGGGGCATTAGCAATGAATGCAGGTGCTTTTGGATCTGAAATCTGGCAATATGTCGTCTCTGTCAAAACAATGAACCTCTCTGGAGAGCTTCAAAATAGATACCCTCAGGACTATGAAATTTCATACCGATCAACGTTGCATCGATTTAAGGATGAATTTTTTGTTAGTGCTACTTTTGACTTTAATCTAGAAGAGCAAAATGATCATGTCGGAGAACTTCTCCAAAAAAGAAATTCAACTCAACCAATTGGCCTGCCAAGTTGTGGAAGTGTATTTAAAAATCCTAAAAATCATTTCGCTGCTGAATTAATTGAAGTGAGTGGCCTCAAGGGTTTTTGTATTGGAGGTGCTTGCGTTTCAAAAAAACATGCAAACTATATTATTAACCAAGATAACGCTTCAGCCATGGACATTGAGAATTTAATTGCTCATATACAAGAGACTATCAAAAAGAAACACAACATTGAACTTGAAACCGAAATAATAATCGTATGATTGCAGTTCTAATGGGTGGTTACTCTGCCGAGAGAGAAATTTCACTTTTGAGTGGAAAAGCTGTCTATGATGCCTTTTGTAAAAGTAAAGTAAACTGCTTTGCATTTGATCTTACTCAAGATAATCTTGATGAGTTATGGTCAAAGGAATTTGATAAAGCATTTATAGTTCTTCATGGAAGAGGTGGTGAAGATGGCTTTATTCAATCTCAGCTTGAGAAAAATAATATTTCATATACTGGTTCTGACGCAAAATCTTCAAGCCTGTGCATGGATAAAGCAGTAACCAAAGATTTATGGAGTAAACACAACCTACCCCTCGCTGCTTCAATCGTTGCAACAAAAGGTGAAAATCTGGACTCAATTACATTTCCACTCCCATGGGCTGTCAAACCCACCTTAGAGGGCTCAAGTATTGGTATTACTAAAGTAACACATGAATCAGAACTTGATTCTGCGCTAAAAACAGCATTTATATATGGAAATCAAGCATTAGTTGAACAATGGATTGATGGTGATGAATATACTGTTTCAATATTAAATGATGATGCCCTCCCAAGCATAAAGATAATCTCAGATCATGATATTTATGATTATCATTCAAAATACTTCAGCAATAAAACCGAATACCTTTGTCCGTCAGATTTAAGTAAAGATCAAGAGCTTAATCTCCAAAAAATTGCGCTAAAAGCGTTTAATTTAACTGGTGCTTCGGGATGGGGAAGAGTCGATTTTATTCTTGATAAAGATAGAGTTCCTTTCCTACTTGAAATCAATACAGTTCCTGGAATGACATCTCATTCTCTTGTCCCAATGGCTGCAAAAGCATTAAATATAAGCTTTGAGGAGCTAGTAATAAAAATACTTAATGGCTAAAGAAAGAATAAACCGTCCTAAACAACAAAAACAACCACTAAAAAGTGTCTTAAGAAAAGTATTTAATAAACTGACTTACTTTCTTTTAGCTCTGTCAATAGTCTTTGCAATATATCTCATAGATCGCTCGAAATTATTAGAGCCTCATATCTCTTGGGAAATTGATGGAGAACTTACTACTCAAGCTTACAAATATGATGATTTAATTAAACCACTTCTAAAGAATAAATACTTGCTAAATCTTAATCAAATTAAAAGTAAAGTTTCTGAAAACCCATGGGTTTTAAATGTTGAAACCCAAAGAATTTTTTGGAACCGGATTAAGGTGTCAATTATAAAACATGAGATAGCAATGAGGTGGGGGTCTCAAGGTTACATTTCTTCCCAAGGTATATTATTTAAACCCAATCTAACTATCAATTCAAATGCACCAATTGGATTAGTTTCCGAAGCAAGGGTTAAAAACTTTTATTACGATTTCACTCAATATCAATCAATTTTAGATCCTATCAAAATCTCTACTTTTGAGAGAAACTCTATTGATGAGTTAACCCTAGACAATAACATTAAAGTTATTCTGGGGCATCAAAAACAAAATGAACGCCTTGAGATATTTGTTAGGTCTTTTGAAAAACTAAAAAAATATAAAAAAATCAGAACGAGGGGTATTTTTGATATGAGATATCCTAATGGCTTTGCGTTGAGCTATTCGCCATTATAACTCTGTAACACAAAGCAAAGCTGATGGCCATCCAATACATTATTAATACCATTATTCCCCAAAAAATCATTTCGTTAACGCCAATAATAATTGTGAGACCAACTAAAATAATTGGAACGCCTAATTTGATTAGAAAAACACTAAACTGAACACTTATATTTAGTTTAATTCTTTTATATGAAGCATCATTTGCCAAACCAACTAGATTAAGTGAAGTGGGTATCAACAGGAAATAGATTATGGGAATCAAGAAAGGGGAAATAAAAATTGGAAACTGAGTTGCTATTGATAAAAAAATAAATAATAGAAAAAAACGACCTAATCTGAGATTAGGCATAACCACTCCCAGCCTCGCAACTGACTGACCGCCTGACACCACCAACCGATAAATATTAATAATAAGGGCCATGTACGCATAGTCAAACATCAACAAATAAAGCTCATAGAGCCTTGGGTAAGCTTTAACTTCTCCAACGCCAAAGAATTGAGCTTGAAGGATGGTCATCAGCTCTGGCAATATTGTTATAAAAGGCAGTGCAGCAAGTAATGGGAATATACTGACCTCTAATAACTTTTTCCAGTTAGAAAATGTGAATGCAAGAGTTGCTAGTATCGTTTGTCTAATAGGAAAATTTTTCATGATAAATTTGAATTGACTACATCAATTGTAATTGTTAATTTGTCGCCTGGTTGCAAAATATACCCTTCATTTAAGTCATTCCAAGCTCTAATTTCTGATACTTTTACTTTATATTTGTGAGCTATTAATGAGAGGTTATCACCTGTTTTAACCGTATATACTATTTTTTTAGTTATATCAATTCCAGTGCTTATTATTTTAGCTAGCTCTGTCTTATTTTTGTTCTCATTCAAAATAACAAGCTCTTTTCCAATTGAGAGTGGATCAGCAGGGACAATTTGATTCCATCTGACCAAATCATTCACAGTTACGCCATAGTTTAGAGCAATTTTCCATAAACTATCACCAGATACCACTTCGTAAATTACTTTCCCTGAATTTTTATTTGTATTTAGTCTACTTTTTTCTCTTTGAGCTTCAGATAAAGAATAGTATTCTTCGGACTCTTTTGCCAAAGGAACAATCAAATAACTATCCAATCGTATTAAGTTATTATTCAGCTCATTGACACTTTTAATTTGATCTACCGTAGTCTTATAGTTTTGAGCAATGAGACTCAAGGTGTCACCCTCTTTAACCTGGTAACGCATCCAACTTATTTTGGGTCTATTGGACTGTTCAGATAAGTTATCATTAAATTCAAATACTGCCTCTTGAGGTAGCAAAATTGTATATGGAAGAACTTCAGGTGTCGCCCATCTCTTTAATCCAGGATTATAGGAATAGATTTCATTAATACTTAAATCTGTCCACTGAGCGATTAAAGCTAAATCAAACTGAGAGTCTAATTGAACCGCCTCTAAAAAAGGCTTATTTTCAATTTTCGTTAGCTTTTGATTATAAAGAGCTGGATCTTTAAGTACAGAACCTATTGCAAGTAGCTTTGGAACATATTTCTTGGTCTCTTTTGGTAAATCTAAACTCCAGTAATCTATTTTTCTTCCTAGCTCAAGGTTTTTATCAATAGCCCTCTGAACCCTTCCTGGACCGGCATTATAGGCTGCGATTGAAAGAAGCCAATCACCATCAAACATCTTATTTAAATCTTTTAAATAGCGTATAGCTGCCTTTGTTGAGGCCAAAACATCTCTTCGATCTTCATGCCACCAATCTGCATCTAAACCATACATACGTCCAGTTGAAGGAATGAATTGCCACAATCCCGTTGCTGTACCTTGAGAGTATGAAAATGGATAATAATCAGACTCTACAATTGGCAACAAAGCAATTTCAATTGGAACACCCTGCTTTTCAGTTTCAGAAACAACAAGGTAGAGAAATGGCTTAGCTCTTTTTGAGATTGACGCTAAGTACTCAGGTTGAGTGCTTATCCAATCAATATGATTTTGAATTCTTGCATTCGAGGCAACATTAATTTCTTGATTATTTGCAATATAACTCCACAGATCATAGTCTTGTGAATATTGACTTGTGTTTGAAGATTGTGAATTAAAGCTAGCTAACTTATTGTTACTGTCAACTAATCCCTGACAGCCAGATAAAACTAAAACAATAAGTATAAGCGCGAATCTCACTTCTAAGATTTACTTGAGCATTCTGGAGAGTCAGGGGCTGCCCGACGCTTTTCCCATTCTTTAGGTGTGTAGGTATGCATAGCCAATGCATGTATATGTTGAAGTTCATCAACAAAAAGCTTATTGATAAAGCGATGGCGATCAATGAGTTTCATCTCATCAAAATCAGAGCTCACAACAACAATTTTGAAGTGTGATTCTGTAGCTGGACCTGAATGCTGGCTAGATTCATTTACCACTTCACAGTATTGAGGATTTAAAGCCAACTCAAGTTGACTTTTTAAATGATTTTGCATACTACTCATCAGCTGGACTCACAGTTGCATACTCGAAGGAATCAGAAAAAAAGTTCTCTTTCATGAGGTTGTTTTCTAGGCAACTTTTTACCGCCGCCTTCACCATTACAGGAGGTCCACAAGCATAAACTTCATAATCAGCTAAATTTTCAAAATCCTTCATAACTGTTTCATGAACATAACCAGACTCTCCACTCCAAGAACTATCAGGCTCTGATAATACTGGAATAAAATTGATGTTAGAGTAATTTTTACTCCAGTCTGATGGCAAATTTAAGTAAAAATCTTGCTCAGATCTCACTCCCCAATACAGGTGGATTATTCTAGATGAGTTGATTAATATTAAGTGCTCAATTATTGCTTTAATCGGGCCAAATCCAGTGCCGCCTGCAATAAATATAATTGGGCAGTCACTATCCTCTCTTAGAAAAAAACTACCCTTCGGTCCTTCAATTCTTAAGATCGTCTTTTCTGTTAAAGTATTGAAGACAAAGTTAGTAAACTGTCCGCCCTCAACCAAACGAACATGAAGCTCTAATAAATTTGAATTGACCGGTGCATTAGCAATAGAGAAGGCTCTAGGCTCAAAGTCTGGATGCTCAATGTCTAGATACTGTCCGGCCAAATATTGAAGAGATTGAGACCCTGGGATTTTTAATGTGAGCTGAACAACATCATGATTTAAATGATTAACCTCTTCAACACGACAAGGCATACTTCGGATCTGAATATTAGCCAATGAGTCGAGCTCATCTACTGAAATATATAAGTCGCTTTTTGCTTTGCACTGACATAGTAAAGCTATATTAGCATCCTCTTCTTCAGAGGTAATAGCCTCTGGAGTCTCACCATCATATGAAATTTCACCGTTCAAGATAACCGCTTTACATTGACCACAAAACCCATTTTGACAGCCGTATGGAAAATTATAGCCATTTGAAAGAGCGCCATCTAATACAGATTCACCACCGCTTGACTGGAAAGATTTACCACTAACCTGGTTTAAAACTGTAAACATCGTTTAAGTGATACAAATATAAAGCTGATATTATAATGTAGGTCATAGAGAATTAAGCCTAGTATTGATATGACTATTGAGTCAAATAATTTTGTTTTATTTTTAATGGGGCCAACGGCTTCCGGGAAAACTGAACTAGCCATTAAAATAAGTAAAATCATCGACTCAACATTAATCAGTGTTGACTCAGCGCTAATCTACAAGGGCATGGATATAGGCACTGCAAAACCTGACAAGGAGACGCTTATAAATTTTCCTCATGAGTTGATAGATATTTGCAATCCAGAAGATAGCTTTTCAGTCACGGAATTTATTACTCTAGCAAAAAAACATATCAATACCGCTTTAAATAAGGGCAAGTTACCAATTTTAGTAGGAGGCACTTCGTTTTATTTTAATGCTTTAGAGCATGGCTTATCTTCACTTCCCGCCTCTACTGATGAATCTCGAAAACACTTTAATAATCTTTTACAAAAAATGGGGAGTGAAAAATTACACGAAGAGTTACAAGAGATTGATCCAAAATCAGCAGAAAGAATTCACCCTAATGATTCGCAAAGAATAACAAGAGCTCTCGAAGTTCATAAACTTTCTGGTGAAACTCTAAGCGCACTTCGAGGCAATAAAAATCAAAACAAGCTAGATCTTAATATCAAAAAAATTGTGCTTATGCCTGATAGATCCATACTCCATAAAAGAATTGAGGATCGATTTATAGAAATGATTAAAAATGGTTTTCTTGATGAAGTTAAATCACTAAGAAAAAACCAAAAACTTAATTTAGATATAGCATCTATGAGGTGTGTTGGTTACAGACAGGCATGGAATTATTTTGAAGGACTTTACTCTAAAAAAGAAATGGTAGAAAAAGCTATCGTAGCAACAAGACAGCTATGCAAGCGACAGTGCACATGGCTAAGAGATGAAAATAGTGCGTTAATACTCAAGCAAATGGATATTGATAAAGCAATCAATTATCTTCAAGAACGTGATGCTTAAACACTTCTCCTCTATTACTAAAATTATCAAACATATCAAAACTTGCACATCCTGGTGATAGAACAACTGCGCCTGATTCTGCTACCGCTTTAGATACTTCAACTGCTTCCTTCATTGACTCTGAAATTACTACCCAAGGTCCATCAATATGTCTAAAAAAATCAGAACTAGATTCACCAATTAAGACTACTGTCTTGACCTTTTGATTGATTAGTTTAAACATCTCTGAATAGTCTTCTTTTTTTGCAATTCCACCTAAAATTAAAACAAGATTTGTATACTTTGTATAAAGAGCATTAATTGCAGTTATGGTTGAAATCGCATTAGTTGATTTTGAATCATTATAAAAATCAACTTGGTTCATAGTAGACACAAATTCTAATCGATGAACCAGTCCTTTAAATTCAATTGCAGCCTCTTTCATAGTATTTACAGACAAACCAAATCGATACCCTAGAGTTAAAGAGGCAAGCATGTTTTCGATATTATGTTTTCCAACTACTAATAAATCATCACTTGTCATTAAAACTTTACCTTGGTGAAAAACTTCATACAAATTGTCTTTTTTACTTGCAAAGAAATCGCACTTTGATTCATTCTTCTCAATTGAAAAGAAATTATCTCCACTAATGCCGTTAACCTCAGGCTCATTGAGATTAATGATATTAAACATGGAATAGTCATAAATTGATAATTTTGAAGAAATGTAATTACTGTAGCTAGAGTATCTATCAAGATGATCTGGCGATATATTTGTTATTACTCCGGCAAATAAATCCAGCTTATTAGTATAGTCAAGCTGGTAGCTCGAAAGCTCAACTATATATAGCTCTGCATCATCACTTATACACTCCATTACAGGATTTCCAATATTCCCACAAATATAAGCTTTCAATGAGCTTGCAAGTGCCATTTCACCCAGTAATTGGGTAACAGTTGACTTTCCATTTGAGCCTGTAATACCAATCATCGGAGCCTTCACATATCTCCCAAATAATTCAATATCACTTATTATTGATATATTTTTTGCACGGATCCACCGGACAATTGATTCTGATTCAGCAATTCCAGGACTGATGATGACCTCTGAAATATCCTCCAATAAAGATTCACTCCAATCTCCAAAATAAAAATCATGAAGTAAATTTTCATTTTTACTAATTTGTAACATGGTTGGGTCTTGTCGGGAGTCCGCAATCCGAAAAGAAATATTATTTCTAATGAAAAAACGAGCTACTGAGAGACCTGTAACCCCCAAACCTAAAATAAGTTTCATGAAAACCTTGTGTTTTCGACCAAAATTGACTATATTTTACACTTTTACTTTACTATTTTATTATGCCAACAAATGTTCAAACAACCTCTAGTTCGATTGTCATTAATCGTACACTAAGAAATACTTATCAGCTTCTTTCTGCAACGCTTTTATTCAGTGGACTCATGGCGTATCTATCGATGTATCTCAATTTACCATATTTTGGTCTTTTGATAACCCTCGGCGGATACTTTGGTCTATTGTTTCTAGTTACAAAACTTAGAAACTCTGCCTCTGGAATTTTTGCTGTCTTTGCTCTCACAGGCTTTATGGGTTTAACCCTAGGTCCTATTATAGGCGCCTACACAACTGCTTTTTCTAACGGAGCAGAGCTTGTTGCAATGGCTATGACTGGAACTGCTGCTATTTTTCTATCACTATCTTTTTATGCACTTGTATCACAAAAGGACTTTAGTTTTTTATCTGGCTTTTTAACGGCTGGTATTGTGGTTGCATTTTTAGCTGGCATCGCAGCGTACTTTTTTCAGATCCCTGCTTTATCTTTAACTGTTTCAGCTGCATTCATTCTTCTAATGAGTGGGCTGATCTTGTTTGAGACTAGTAATATCATCCATGGTGGTGAGACAAACTACATCATGGCTACAGTTACGCTGTATATTTCTATTTATAACTTATTCTTAAGCCTGCTTCACCTTTTAGGTGTTTTCTCTGGCAATGACTAGTGATAGATAGCGATGGATATCGCGCTAACGTAGGTATTGTAATTACTAATGAAAAAAAGCAGATACTCTTAGCAAAGCGGTTTAAACAAGACGCATGGCAACTTCCTCAGGGTGGAATCGATAAAGATGAAACTGAGATAGATGCTCTCTATAGAGAGCTTGAGGAGGAAGTTGGCCTCTATCCTGCGCAGGTCACTCTAATTGCAAAAACTCCAAAATGGCTCCGTTACGATTTACCCTTAGAGCATATCAGAAGAAGTCAAAAACCAACCTGTATTGGTCAAAAACAAGTCTGGTTTTTGTTAAAACTAGACTCAAGTGATGACAACATCTCTCTTAATCTTCACGATGATATTGAGTTTGATGACTGGAAGTGGGTAGACTACTGGAGTCCAGTCGATGAAGTCATAAATTTTAAAAGAAATGTCTATGAGGATATGTTGAAAGCACTAGCACCAATACTTTTTGATAATGAACATAGCATACCTACTGAACTATCTAGACCATTACAATTCAGCGCTATTAAATTATAGTTGAGATAAACTTTTTTTAATGATCCCGACTGGGGTCATAATGTGTTCTTCTATAAGCTTAGAAACAGCCTTTTTATCTCTCTCAAGAGCCAAAATCATAAGAGCCGCATGTTCGTTTTGATTAATTTTAAGTGTCGCTATATTGGAAACATTCTCCCTTAGCCACAAACTTCGATATCTCTTTGATTTTTCAATAAGCGAACTTCTTATTTGAAAAAGTCGTGGAGACATGCATCCAGCGACTAAAGCTTCATGAAAATCACCATGCCGACTTTGCCACTCATCAATATCCAATTTTTCTTTTTTGCTATATTTATTCAATCTGTGTGATGCTGCTATCAAATTTGCCTCCCAATAGTCATCACCTTTATCAATAGACATTTCAATACAAAGTGATTCTATCTTTGCTCTTGTCTGATAAATATCTGTCATGTCTTCTATTGAGATATCACTTACATAGAAGCCTCTTTGATTTTTTGAAACCACTAAGTCATTAGCCATCAATTGAGACAAGGCTTCTCTGAGTGGACTTGTTCCGACATTATATTTTTCTTTTAATGTTTTAATGTGCAGTTTCTGCTTAGGCAGAAACTCACCTGAAATAATGTCATTTTTTAATGAATCTAGTATTTGAACGGCTGTATTTTGCCTAGAATTTTTCATGTAGTATTTATTTTTTATATGATTAATAATTAATAAAAAGTTGATACGATAAAAAACTGTTATAAATTGAATTTTATCACGAATGTAGTTATAATGTCAAAATGTCGACATTTTAAAATAGGAATTGTATGAGTCAATCATTAACAAAATTTAACTGGCAAGACAGTATGTTTTTAGAAGGTCAGCTGAGCGGCGAAGAAAAACTTATCCGCGATACAGCTCACGATTACTGTCAGGAGCATTTAGCGCCTCGAGTGCTGATGGCCAATAGAAATGAAACGTTTGACCGTGAAATTTTAAACGAGCTGGGAGAACTTGGCCTGTTAGGCTCAACTCTGCCTGAAAAGTATGGCGGTAGTGAGGTCAATTATGTCAGCTATGGTCTTATTGCTCGTGAAATTGAACGTATTGATAGTGGCTATCGCTCAGCAATGAGTGTTCAGTCTTCCCTTGTAATTCACCCGATATATAGTTATGGCACTGAAGAACAAAAAAGTAAATATCTGCCAAAACTGCTGAGTGGTGAGTGGGTTGGTTGTTTTGGTTTGACTGAACCAAACTCTGGTAGTGACCCCGCTTCAATGTCTACAAGTGCTAAAAAGGTTGAAGGAGGTTACTGTCTAACCGGCAATAAAATGTGGATTACCAATTCACCTATTGCAGATGTGTTTGTTGTTTGGGCAAAGTTAGATGGTGTAGTCCGAGGTTTTATTCTTGAAAAGGATATGGATGGATTGTCGGCACCAAAAATAGAGGGTAAATTCTCACTGCGAACCTCGATTACGGGAGAAATCGTAATGGACAATGTTTTTGTGCCCGATGAGAACTTTTTTCCAGATATTAGCGGCCTTAAAGGTCCATTTGGCTGCTTAAATAAAGCCCGTTATGGTATCGCTTGGGGGACACTAGGTGCTGCTGAATTCTGTTATCAGGCAGCACGAAACTACACCCTAGAACGAAAACAATTTGATCGTCCACTAGCCAGCAATCAGCTCATTCAAAAAAAACTTGCCGATATGCTAACTGATATTAGTCTTGGATTACAAGGCTGCTTACAGATGGGTCGCCTTATGGATAACGATCAGTGCCCTGTAGAGCTCATTTCAATGATGAAGCGTAATTCCTGTGGAAAGGCTTTAAATATTGCCCGTATTGCTAGAGATATGCACGGCGCATATGGAATAGCCGACGAATACCACGTTATTCGCCATATGATGAATCTTGAAACGGTTAATACTTATGAAGGTACGCATGATGTCCACGCACTCATCTTAGGCAGAGCGATTACTGGCATACAAGCTTTTTTCTAATGGCAGAAGCACTCAAAGGAATCAAAGTTATTGACTTGAGCCGTATTTTAGCTGGCCCATGGGCTTCACAGATGTTGGCTGATTTTGGTGCGCAGGTTATTAAAATAGAGCGACCCAACAAAGGTGACGATACAAGGTATTGGGGGCCGCCGTTTATCAAGGAAAAAACTTCCACTCAACCTCCTCAGGCAGCCTACTTCCACTCTACCAATCGCAATAAACAATCTATTGCAATTGATATACAGCACGAAACTGGTCAACAAATTATCAAGGATTTAGTGAAAAATGCCGATGTCTTTATTGAGAATTTTAAAGTTGGTGCTCTCGCCAAATATGGTCTTGATTATCCTAAATTGAAATTACTTAATCCAAATTTAATTTACTGTTCCATTACGGGTTTTGGCCAAACCGGACCTTCATCAGAGCGAGCCGGATACGACGCTATGATACAAGGTGAGGGGGGATTGATGAGTATCACTGGCGTGGCTAATGGAGAGCCAATGAAAGCAGGAGTCGCACTTACGGATATAATGACTGGTCTCTACTCTAGTAACGCAATACTTGCAGCTTTGATGGCACGCAACCATATTAATAAAGGGCAATACATTGATATCGCTTTGCTGGATGTTCAAGTATCTACCCTTGCAAATCAGGGCTTGAACTATTTAGCGACTGGAAATAATCCAAAGCGCCAAGGAAACGCCCATCCTAATATCGTACCCTACCAAACTTTTAATACTAGTGATGGAATAATGATGCTTGCGATTGGCAATGACACTCAATTTAGAAAATTTTGCCAGTTGGTTGAGCGACCAGAGATAGCAGATAACCCCAACTTCCAAACCAATGAACAACGAGTGATTAATCGAGAATCTCTTATTGAACATTTAAGTAAAATCCTTCTATCACAGCCGACAGCCTGGTGGATCAATCAATTGGATACATTGGATATCCCCTGCGGACCTATCAACACTTTGCAGGAAGTCTTTAACCACTCACAAATAAAGCATAGAAATCTAGTTAGGAAAATTCCTGATAATTGTAGCAAACAGATTTACACTATTGCCTCGCCAATCAATCTTTCTGAAACACCCTTGCAATACAGAACAGCTGCACCCAATCTATCAGAGCATTGTGAGCAAATTTTATCAAGTGAGCTTGGTTATGATAGTGAAAAAATCCAACACCTTAGAGAAAATGGTATCGTCTCTTAATGTGCCATCAAAACCTTCGCCAAATAGGTTTTTTTATTCATTAAAATTGAGTAATTCAACATCTATTCTAGAAAATAGTTAATGAAAAAAATATATGACTACATAGTTTTAGGTGGAGGCATTGTTGGCGTATCAACCGCACTATCTCTCATTACAAAACATCCAGGCAAAAAAATTTTGTTAATCGAAAAAGAGAGATCTTTTGCAAAACACCAAACAGGTCACAATAGTGGGGTTATCCATGCCGGTGTTTACTATCAACCTGGAAGCTTAAAGGCTAAATTTTGCCGTGAAGGCCTCAAAGAGACGATTAAATTCTGCTCTGACAATAATATCCCTTTTGAGCAGTGCGGGAAATTACTAGTGGCAACAAATCAAATAGAGCTTGAACGCATGCAAGAGCTTCATGAAAGATGCAAAGCAAACGAAATAGGTGCTGAAGTCTTAGATCAAAAACAGTTGAATGAGATCGAGCCCAATATTATTGGCATTGGTGCCCTTTTAGTAAAATCTACTGGAATTGTAGACTATAAATTAATTACAAAAAAAATGTCTGAGGAATTTGAGTCCAAGGGTGGCGAATTTCTTCTTAATTCTGAAGTGGTTAATTTAGAGGAAGACGAAGAAAAAATTAAGGTTGTCACTCCTACTGAAACTCTAAATTCTAAGTACCTTGTCTGCTGTGCTGGACTGATGGCTGATCGAATAGCACGATTACTCAATATAAAAATAAATTTCCAAATTATTCCATTTCGTGGGGAGTACTTCAGACTTCCAAATAAGCATAATAGCCTCGTTAAACACTTGATATATCCTATACCTGATCCAAACTTGCCATTCCTAGGGGTTCACTTAACAAAAATGATAGATGGAAGCATTACTGTTGGTCCAAACGCAGTTCTTGGATTCAAACGCGAGGGCTATAGTCAATTTAATTTCAGTATGAAAGATACCCTTCAGTTCTTATCTTTTAAGGGGTTTCATAATGTTATCAAAAAAAATCTTAAATCTGGACTATATGAAATGAAAAATTCCATATTTAAGCGTGGTTATTTGAAAGAGGTACAAAAATACAGCCCACAAATTAAGCTGAATGATCTAGAGCCCTACCCTGCAGGTATTAGAGCGCAAGCCGTTCTGGAGGATGGATCACTGGTACACGACTTTTTATTTGCAGAAAGTAGGCGTTCTATTCATGTTTGCAATGCCCCTTCACCAGCTGCAACCTCTGCAATCCCTATTGGAAAATACATCACCAACAAAGCGACAGAAGCTTTTAATAAACTATCTTAAGAAAAAACTGCCTTATTGTTTCAGCAAACTGGCTTGACTGGACACTATTTGGCTCAGCCTTGAGTTTTAAAAGTGCCGGATCAACAAATTCTTTGGGTATCGTTAAGTCTCTTCGTGCTGTCAGGAGTGCTTCAATAAAATCGATTAAAAACTCTGGGTGAGCCTGCATTGTTAAAACTTTATCTTTGATATAAAAGCCAGCATTTTCACAAAAATCAGATTTAGCATATACCTTAGCTCCCTCAGGAACCTGAAGAACCTGATCTTGATGGCAGATATTCAGAGTCAACTCTTTTGGCAAATTACCCATATAGCCTGTCTTATTATTAATTTCATAGGTATGCAGTCCCAAACCCCAGCCCTTAATCGATTTTTCAACACGCCCCCCAAGAACCTGAGCGATCAGTTGATGCCCAAAACAGACCCCAAAAATGGGTAGGCTTGATTGATAGATATCATTAATTAACTGACTCACAGTTGGTATCCAAGAGTGCTCTTCGTAGACTCCATGAGGAGAGCCAGTAACGATCCAGCCGTCGCACTCTAAATGGTTTTTAGGAAATACAGAATCAAGAATATTAAATGTCTTAAATTCAAATACCTCCTCTTCCGAGTTGATAAGTGAAATAAGCATTTCAGCATATGTTCCATATTTTTCAACTAAATCATCAGTCGCTCTTCCTACTAAAAGTATTCCTATTTTCATTATATTTTTTGATTTGATTTATTTGTCTTGGCTTCTTTTTTGTTTTGCCCTTAGCACTAAATAGTCATGAGCAATCGTGGCAGCAATAATAGCAGTTATATCGGCATGGTCATAGGCAGGGGCTACTTCTACAACATCAGCACCTATAAATTTCAAATCTCCCAAGCCTCTAACAATTCCCAAGGCTTGCGCAGAGGTTAGTCCACCAGCAACTGGCGTTCCAGTACCAGGAGCATAGGCTGGATCAAGGCCATCTATATCAAATGTAAGGTAAGCAGGACGATCTTTGACAGTCTCAATAATTTTTTTGATGACTTGATTAATTCCATTTTCATGGACCCATGGTGCATCTAGAATTGTGACACCTTTAGTGTTACTGTTATGAGTTCTTATCCCTATTTGGATAGAATGCTCAGTATCAATTAAGTTCTCTTTGATCGCTCTTGAAAACATCGTTCCATGGTCAAGCCTTCCATCTTCATCAGGCCATGTATCAGTGTGTGCATCAAAATGCACAAGTGCGATAGGACCATGTTTTTTTGCGTGAACCCTTAAAAGAGGGTATGTCACAAAATGATCTCCGCCAAACGTGAGCATTTCTGCACCGGAATCTAATATAGTTTTAGCATGATTTTCAATTTCAGAAACAATGTTGCCATGAAAACCATAATCCAACTCACAGTCTCCATAGTCTGTAACAGCTAGGGTTTTAAATGGATCAATCCCATCTGGAAAAGCCAACAATTCTGCAAGCTGTACTGATGCCTCCCTGATGGCCTTTGGACCAAATCTAGCGCCTGGCCTGAAACTAGTTGCAGCATCATATGGAATTCCACTGACTGCTATATCGACACCCTCTAAATTTTTTGTATATTTTCGTCTAAGAAAGCTTAGAGCGCCGCCATAGGTCATTTCATTAGCCCTACCATAAAGGCTATTTCTAGTGAAAGCCTGATCATTTTTCGTATCTTCGAAGTCATCAATACTCATGCAATTCTCTTTTTAAATAAACAAGGTTATTATATTCTGTCTAATAACGAATAATAAAGCATACCAATTTTCATACTAGGATTTCGTAAAAATCTACCCCCTGGAAAGCTTGGCCTTGGAATTTTAGACATAATATCAAATACTTCTCCAGTACCTATTATTTTCTCAGATACTATTTTGCCGGAATAGCTTGCTAAAGCAACGCCTTGACCAGAATAGCCTTGAGCAGAAATAACTTTTTCATTGTGAAGAGATGTAAAGAATGGAAGGCGATTCATTGTAATTGCTAGTTTACCGCCCCAAGCATAATCGATTTTAATACCCTTAAGAAATGGATAAATTTTTTCTAGGGGTCTAGTAACAATGGGAACTATATTCTTAGATAATTCCTGTGAATAATTCTCTCCACCACCGAATAGTAAGCGCTTATCTGCACTCATTCTAAAATAATTGATTACGAATCTTGAGTCAGCAAAGGCAATATCCTTAGGGTTTATCTTTTGAACCGTTTCATCATCAAGTGGCTTAGTTGCAATAATATAGTTGTTCATTGGTAAAATTTTAGATGTTAAGCTCTTCTCTAAATTCTCAAGATAGCCATTACAAGCAAGGACAATACGGTCAGCTTTAACCGAGCCATTCTTAGTGGTCACCCTGACATGATCATCGAAAACCTTATAACTGGTCGCGGCACTATTTTCATAGATTTTTGCACCTGCAGATAGCGCTGCCTTTGCAATGCCTAGAGCATAGTTTAAAGGGTGGCAATGGGCCTCAGCTTCATCATAACTTCCACCATAATAGGTATCCGAGCCTGTAACCTCCCTCATTTCATCATCACTAAGATAGACCATATCCTTATAGTCATAGTTCTTAATCATATGATCAACATATTGCTTTGATTCTTCACAATATTTCTGCTTGTGGTTTGGGTGGGCAATCCCCTTTTTATAGTCACACTGGATTTGATATTTATCAATCAGCTCTTTGGCATGGTATTTGGACTTTTCTCCAATTCCCCATAGAACTTTGGCGTAATCCACGCCTAAAGCTTTTTCCAAATAAAATTGATCTCTTCGCATTCCGCCGGAAACCTGCCCTCCATTTGCCCCAGAGGCGCCTGATGCAATTTGATTTGACTCAATAAGAAAGACACTGACGCCTTCGTTTGCTAAATAAAGAGCGGTTGATAAGCCGGTATAGCCCCCACCAATAACACAAACATCCGCATCATGGTCACCAATCAGTTCTGGCTGATCTATCTGAGTATTTCTACTAGCTTGATAATATGATTGCACGCGAAAATTTAAATTACTTTATTGACTGAGCTGTTAAATCAAGACACTTCCAAACCTTTGCAATAATTTCATCAATATGTTCGTTATTGCATATTAATGGTGGCGCAATAACCATCTTGTTTTTAATAGCTCTCATTACGATGCCATTTTCATAACAAAAATTTTTGCATCTTCCAACAATCTCTGCGCTATTGTCAAATCTCTTACAGTTCTCTTTATCTTCAACAATTTCAATAGCCGCAAGCATCCCAAGATGTCTCGCCTCTCCAACCAAAGAATGACTCTCAAGATCCTTCCACTTGTCGCCAAGGTATGGCGCAGTATTATTTTTGACTTGATGTAAGATATTTGTGCTCTCCATGAGCTCGAGATTTGCAACAGCAGCAGCCATACAGGCTGGATGTCCTGAATAGGTATAACCGTGAGCAAACTCTTGTTTTGCATCAGCCAACACCTCAACAATATCATCTCTAACAATAACGCCTCCAACTGGAAGATATCCTGAAGTGACTCCCTTTGCAAAAGGCATTAAATCTGGCTTAAAGTTAAAGTGGCCTGATCCAAACCATTCACCCGTTCTTCCAAAGCCGCAGATCACCTCATCCGCCACCAAAAGAATATTTCTCTCCTTACAAATTTTACTAATCTCAGGCCAATAAGTTTTTGGAGGAATAATAACTCCACCTGCCCCCTGAATTGGCTCTGCAATAAATGCAGCAACTCGGTCTTCACCAAGCTCATCAATTTTTTTAGCCAGGCTTTGAGCAACTTTAATTCCAAATTCATCGGCATCAATCTTACCGCCTGCCTCGACGCAAGCATCATAATAATAGGGCTGATCCACATGTTCAATATCAGCTATTGGCAAACCACCTTGAGCATGCATAGCACTCATTCCGCCTAAACTAGCTCCAGCCATGGTTGATCCGTGATAAGCATTTGTGCGGCTAATAATGACTGATTTAGAAGGTTTTCCTTTGGCAGCCCAGTAGTGCCTTGCCAACCTGACAACAGTATCATTCGCCTCAGATCCAGAACCACAAAAATAAACCTTGTTCATGCCTTCTGGGGTTTTATTTGCAATCATTTCAGATAATTTGATAGCAGATGGGTGGCTCGATCCAAAGAAATTATTATAATAAACCAACTCTTTCATTTGCTCATTCACTGCTTCAATAATAGATTGTTGGCCATAGCCCATATTGACACACCATAATCCAGACATGCTATCTAAAATTTTCTTACCATCATTGTCATAGATGTAAACGCCATCTGCACGGCTAATAATATTGGTTTCCTGAGGATTATTTATGTAACTTAAATCACTAAAGGATTGAATTAAATGCTTGGCATTTTTTTGTTGGAGAGCAGACGTACTTATAGTCATTAGAATTCCTCAATTAAATTGTCAATAAATTAGCTAATAAAAAATATTGTGATCACAGATAATAATATAGAGAAAAGAGAATAAACGCAAGAAATTTTCACGCTTATGTGCAAATAGAATTAAGTTAAATCATTTTTACTCATTTAGCGATTCATTCAGCATTTCCATTCCTTCTAATATGTCGCTATGCATAGCATTGATCAATGCAACAGAATCTTTATCTTTAATAGCATCAATAGCTGATTTATGAAAATCTTTCATAGTTTGAGTCCCTGCTCTTCCTGCAACAATTCTATAAAAAGGTGAAAAACGAAGCCATAAAGTCCTTACAAGAGGAAGCAATACTGGTGATGATCCAGCCTCATAAATACCAAAATGAAACTGGTAATTGTATTTAATGTAGTCTACAACATTTCCAGTTGAGATAGCATAATCAAGATTTTTATCTATATTTATAAGTAGGTTAAGTCTTTTAGAATTTATATGATTTAAAGCAAGACCTGCTAAATGTGGCTCTAAATTTAATCTAGCAACTTTCAACTCATCAAACTTAGATTGAGTCATTTGCGATACAGTAATTCTTCGTTTTTCAGACATATCAAGAGCACCCTCTGAAATTAGTCTATTTGCAGCCTCACGCACAGGCATAGTACTAACTCCAAATGAATTAGCAATCCCTCTAAAGGTAAAAGAAATACCAGGAACAAATTCTCCAGAAAGAATTAACTGGCATAAAGAGTTGTACACCCATTCATTTGCATTTAGCTTTAGATCCCTTGGCTCAACTTTCGATAAAATATCCATACTAATCTTTTCTAATATTTTTTTTATATTATTAATTTGTGATCACAAATATGATAGAATTATCTCACATTTAATGTGAGCAAATAATATTTTCAAAAACAATCTATGAAGAATTTTGCAGAAAAATTTCTTGATGAAAATCCTGATCTTGAGAAAGTTGAGTTTATCTATGTTGACTTTAATGGGATTCCTAGAGGTAAAAATGCCTCTCCTAAAACTTTGATTAAAGCCTCCAAAGGTGGATTAAAAATGCCTATCTCAAGCTATGTTCTCGATGTTTGGGGAGACAATCCAAAAGGGACAGGACTGGTTATGTCCGGCGATGGCGACGCCATATGCAGAGTCGTTGAGAATTCCCTTGCTATTACCCCATGGAGTTCTCGTAAAAATGCGCAGTGCCTTGTCAGCATGGAAGATGGCGATGGGAATCCTATTTACGCTGACCCAAGGCATATCCTCAGCACAGTTTTGAAACGCTTCGAAGAGCTAGAACTTAAGCCAGTTATTGCGCCTGAAATGGAGTTTTATTTAATTGATCAAAAACTTCAAAAAAACGGTCACCCCCAAATGCCACTCATTCCTGGCACCAATAGAAGATATGAAGAGGTTCAACTTCTAAATTTAAATGAAATGGATGACTTCGAAGGGTTTTTTGACCTGGTAGAAAAAAGTGCACGCTTACTAGGGATACCTGCTGAAACTGCTATAAAAGAGTGTGCTCCTGGACAGTTTGAAATTAACCTACTGCATCATGATGATGCTTTATTAATGGCAGATCAAGCCTTCTTAATGAAGCGCTCTATCAAAAACAGCGCGAAAAAATTTAATCTTAATGTTACTTTTATGGCAAAACCATTTTCAGATCATGCGGGTAATGGAATGCATGCGCATCTGAGCCTTATCGACAAAGATGGTAATAATGTCTTTAAAGTAGATAAAAATAAACAACCTAAAGGTATCTTTGCAAACTCAATAGCTGGTCTTTTAAAAACAACACCAGACTTTCTGTCGTTTTATGCACCCAGTGCGAATTCATATCGAAGACTCGTTCACAATGCTGATCATGCGCCAACAACTCTCAGCTGGGGAAATGAAAATAGGACCTCGCTCATTAGACTTCCAGAAGCATCTTCAAGCGCTACAAGATTAGAATTCAGATTACCGAGTGCAGATGCAAACCCATATCTTGTCTTTGCCTCTATTCTCTCAAGCGTTCTTTCAGGAATTCAAAACAAAGATGCACTCGATAAAGAAACGATTGGCAATGCTCATGCACAGCATGAGCCTGAATTAGGAATCACATGGAGGGAGGCCGTTAAAAAAACAAGTCAATCTTCAGTTGTAAGGGAATTTTTTGGTGAGAAATTTCAAAAATCTTATCAAGTTGTTAAAGAATCCGAAATCAATAGGTTTGATAGCACAATTACAGATTTTGAATACAATTCATATTTGCGTCATCTTTAACAAATGGACTGTATTTTAAAAAAAGGTGATTATTAAATATAAAAATTTAATATAATCCAATAACTTAAAAGTAAAAAATAAAAGGAGAGTAATAATGAAAAATAAGTTAAACAAGCTGCTCATAGCTGGAGCACTCACGTTTTCAGCTCAAGCGGTAATTGCACAAGAAGTGGTTAACGTTTTAAACTGGTCAGATTATATTGACGAGCAAGTTAACGAGGACTTTACTGCAGCAACAGGCATTAAAGTTGTCTATGACGTATTTGACTCAAATGAGGTTCTTGAGGCTAAGCTTCTTGCTGGTAGCTCTGGATATGATGTTGTAGTTCCATCAAGTAGTTTCTTAGCACGTCAAATTCAAGCCGGTGTTTTCCAAAAACTTGATAAATCAAAATTATCAAATATAGGCAACATGTGGAGCGATATTGAAGAGCAAGTTGCTCAATTTGGTCCACTAAATGACTACTCAGTCAACTACATGTGGGGAACAACAGGTCTTGGATATAACGAAGGAATGATAAACGAAAGAATGGAGAATGCACCAACATCATCTCTTGCTATGGTGTTCGATCCAGATGTTGTTTCTAAATTTGCTGATTGTGGTGTTCATTTATTAAATGCGCCAACTGAAATCATACCAGCGGCCCTTGCATATCTTGGTGAAGACCCAAGAAGTACGGATAAGGATGTCATAGCAAAAGCGGAAGCTGTACTGACTGCAGTTCGACCGCATATTCAAAAATTCCATTCATCACAATACATTGATGCCCTTGCAAATGGAGATATTTGCCTTGTAGTTGGGTGGTCAGGTGATATATTCATGGCTCAATATGCAGCTTGGGATGCAGAAAATGGTGTCGAGATTGTTTACGCTATCCCTGAAGAAGGTGCGCTAATGTGGTTTGATCAGTTAGCTGTTCCTAAGGATGCACCGAATGCTGACAATGCGCATAAGTATATCAACTGGATAATGGATCCTGAACAGATCGCAACTGCAACGAACTATGTTTGGTATGCAAACGGTAATTTAGCATCACAGCCACTATTAGATGAAGAGCTGTTGAATGATCCTGCGGTCTATCCAACACCTGAAGTCATGGAAGGCTTATACATTAGCCCTACGTATGATGCAAAATCACAAAGAGTGGTTACTAGAACTTGGACTAAAGTTACTACTGGACAGTAGCATTAGATCAATATTACCTTCATGATGCCTTGCATCATGAAGGTTTTTTTCTTCTTAAATTTATTATTATGTCTGAAATATTATCGGCTTCACCGTGGCTTGATTCTTCAATAAAACCTTACATTCAGATAGAAAATGTCACTAAAAAGTTTGGTGACTTCACCGCAATTGATAACCTCAAACTAGATATTTACAAAAATGAGTTTTTCTCGTTACTAGGACCCTCAGGTTGCGGCAAAACAACTCTTCTTAGAATGCTTGCAGGCTTTGAGAAAGTAACAAATGGTAGAATCCTTCTGGATGGGGAAGATATCTCTCAAATTCCTCCTCATCTTAGACCTATCAATATGATGTTTCAGTCCTATGCCCTTTTTCCGCATATGACAGTTGAAAAAAATATTGCCTTTGGTTTAAAGCAAGACAATCTTCCTGAAAATGAAATCAAACAAAGGGTTGAAGAAATGCTCGAGTTGGTTGAGCTGACTGACTTCGCTAAGCGCAAACCCAATCAACTTTCTGGCGGTCAAAGTCAGCGTGTTGCTTTGGCTAGAAGCCTAGCTAAACGACCAAAACTATTGCTTCTTGATGAACCTCTCGGCGCACTTGATAAAAGACTCAGAGAGCAAACACAATTTGAACTGATGGATATTCAAGAAAAACTTGAGGTTACCTTTGTTATTGTGACTCATGATCAGGAAGAGGCAATGACAGTTTCTAGTCGGATTGGTGTTATGGACTCAGGAAACCTTGTTCAGGTGGCAACACCAACTGAAATTTATGAAGCACCTGTCAATAAAGATGTGGCTGATTTTATTGGTGATGTGAATATATTACAAGGAGTTTATAAAGGCCAAAATGAAGTTGGCACCCAATTACAATCTGAGGACTCAAACTCAATTGTTTTTGCAACACAAAATGTTCACGCTTCTCCTGGAGACAAGATGTGGTTTGCTATTCGACCTGAAAAACTTGAAATCTCTAAAAAGAAGCCTTCAAATGATCATAATATTTTAAAAGGAAAAATTGAAGACATCGCCTATGGTGGAAGCTTTTCTACTTATCATGTGAGGCTTGGAAATGGCAGAATTCTCAAAGCAATTCGTGCGAACCGTGAAAGAACTAAAGAACACCATCTGACTTGGGAAGATGAAGTCTACCTTCAATGGGCGCCTCATTCAGCGGTCGTTCTTCTTTCCTAATTTCTAATGCAAAAAATACCAAACCCCTTTAAATCTTTTTTTAGTGGCAGGCTTGCAGTCATTGCAATCCCATACGTTTGGCTTTTATTGTTTTTTATACTTCCTTTCATCTTTGTTCTTAAGATTAGTCTTGCTGAGCCAATTATGGCGATACCGCCCTATACTTCTCTTCTCAATTGGGGAGATTCTTGGATACCATCAATTCAGGCAAGCCTTGAGAGCTATCTATTTCTTTTCAGTGACTCTCTTTATATTAAGGCATACCTATCTAGCCTAAAAATTGCCGTCATTTCAACAATTCTGACCCTTATCATTGGATATTCAATAGCATACAGTGTGGCAAGAGCACCAACGCGATGGAGGGGGATATTGTTAATGCTTGTCATTCTTCCATTCTGGACCTCATTCCTCATCAGAGTGTACGCTTGGATTGGTATTTTAAAAACAGAAGGTTTATTAAATTTGGCCTTGATGACCATTGGACTAATCGAAAAGCCTTTAATCATTATGAACACTGACCTTGCCGTTTATATTGGTATTGTTTATTCGTATCTTCCATTTATGATTTTGCCGCTCTATGCCAATTTAGAAAAAATGGATATGAGTCTATTAGAAGCCGCAGCTGATCTTGGATGTAGGCCTTTTAAAACTTTTTGGACAGTTACTGTTCCACTCTCTCTTCCTGGCATTTTAGCAGGCTGCTTCTTAGTCTTTATTCCTGTTATGGGTGAGTTTGTAATTCCAGATTTACTAGGGGGTTCAGAAACTCTTATGATTGGCAAAGTGCTGTGGACTGAGTTCTTTTATAATCGCGATTGGCCAGTTGCATCAGCCGTTGCTATCATATTACTAGCTTTACTTGTAGTTCCAATCATGCTTTATCAAAAATCTCAAGAAAAGGCAATCTCATGAAAAAATTTGGCAACTTTAACATTGTAGCTTTAGTGATTGGTTTTTCGTTTTTATATATTCCTATTATCTTACTTATTTTATTTAGTTTTAATGAGTCACGTTTGGTCACTGTTTGGGGCGGTTTTTCTACAAAATGGTATGGTGAACTCATGCAAAATCAAGGCTTAAAAGATGCCGCATGGGTTACGATTAAAGTCGCATTTGTCTCTTCAACCGTTGCAACAATTCTTGGAACTATTGCGGGCCTTGTTATGACGCGTTTTGGAAACTTTAGAGGCAGAACTCTTTTTTCAGGAATGATCTATGCCCCAATGGTAATGCCAGAGGTTATTATTGGACTTTCAACTTTACTTATGTTTGTTGCACTTGCAGTTGATAGAGGAGTATTCACGGTAACCCTTGCGCACATTACTTTTTCCATGTGTTATGTAGCTGTAGTTATTCAGTCCAGAATGTCTAGTTATGATGACAGCATTACGGAAGCGGCACTTGACTTAGGTAGCACTCCTTTTCGGACATTTATGTTGATAACACTGCCAATAATCCTTCCTGCTGTTATTTCTGGTTGGCTTTTATCATTTACTTTATCTCTTGATGATCTAGTTATTGCCAGCTTTACCTCAGGACCAGGATCAACCACCCTTCCTATGAAGATCTACTCGATGGTAAGACTCGGGGTTACACCGGAAATCAATGCAGTCTCAACTATTCTAGTGGGTCTTGTTACGCTTGGCGTTATAAGTGCATCCATAATTGGAAGAAGACAAAAGCAAAACGTCATAAAAGTTTCATGAGTTAGCTATACACATTTAGCCAATAGGACTTTATAATAAGCCTCTTTAAATAATTCAGCAATTAGGATAAATTATGTTAACAAATTCTAGCCTTTTGAAAGAGCACGGTTATGTCAATGGAAAGTGGGTTGGCGATGATGCAGAGTCGCGCTTTGATGTTAAAAATGCTTACACTAATGAAGTCATAAGTACTTTACCTGAGATGGGCAAGAAAGAAACTGATGAAGCCATCAATGCTGCTAACGAAGCCTGGCCAGACTGGAGAAGTAGAACTGCCAAAGAGAGAGCGATCATCCTCAAAAAGTGGTTTGATCTGATTATGGAAAATCAAGAAGACCTTGCTATATTAATGACAGCTGAACAAGGCAAACCACTTGCTGAAGCAAGAGGAGAAGTTGGCTATGGCGCATCATTCATTGAATGGTTTGCAGAAGAAGGCAAAAGAACCTATGGAGACATTATCCCGACTCCATCAAATGACAGAAGGATTTTAGTTATTAAGCAGCCTATTGGTGTTGTAGCCTCAATAACGCCATGGAATTTTCCAATTGCAATGATAACCAGGAAGTGTGCTCCTGCCTTAGCTGCAGGCTGCCCAGTTGTAATCAAGCCTGCTGCAGAGACCCCATTATCAGCGCTTGCAATTGCTGAACTGGCTGAGCAAGCTGGAATCCCTGATGGCATTTTAAATGTTGTGGTAGGAACCA